>ERZ1292625.96-Hain-H41-01um-R1-96-length-151047-cov-45_pt1 | contig 147252 bp, 155 predicted proteins | sample MGYA00564400_ERZ1292625 | MGnify/ENA primary metagenome ERZ1292625 (study PRJEB36523, sample SAMEA6512639) | groundwater metagenome | collected 2019-01-08 | study: AquaDiva: Metagenomics assemblies of 32 groundwater samples | reverse complement strand
GCGTGGAATGTATCAACTGCTTCATTTCTTCAGGCAAAGAGTATTTCTGCAGAAGATGCAGGCCCAGATGGAGTCTCTTTCAAACCCGACGGACTAAAAATGTATATACTTGGGGCCAGCGACAATGAGGTGAATGAGTACAACCTTTCTACAGCGTGGAATGTATCAACTGCTTCATTTCTTCAGGCAAAGAGTATTTCTGCAGAAGGTACAAACTCCTGGGGTCTTTTTTTCAAACCCGACGGACTGAAAATGTATGTTGGAGAAAAAACTGTACCAGAAGAGGTTAATGAATATAACCTCGGAACTGCATGGGATGTTTCGACCGCATCATTTCTTCAAGCAAAAAACATCAATTCAGAGAGCACAGGCCCCACTGGGTTTTTTTTCAAACCAGATGGATTGAAGATGTATGTGGCACAAAATTTTGGTAGCAGCGATATCGACGAGTACGACCTTTCTATAGCATGGAATGTATCAACAGCAAGCACCATTCCTGTAGATGGAACCAACTTGACCGCAAATAACTTAGATCCACAACATGCAACAACGACAGGGTCAGCACACACCGTCGTTGCACAAGATTTTGAAAACTTTAACAACTTTACTAATTCTGTTGCGACAATTCCCTTTAGTCAGGATGGTTTGTGGGATTTTGCTCTCAAAGATCTTACAGCATCTCCCAATACAACCTACTGCATCCGTGCCGTGCAAAGCGATGGTGGTGTGCTCGGTGGGTACACCGTCATTCCAGAAATCACCACACAAGGATTATTGCGTGTGCGTTTGTATGGAAACGTCCGCCTCCGCACGGTGCGTATGTTTTAATTGAGTGAGCTGATTAGATCAAGCTGATTATCAAGCTGATTAATACGCTGGCCGACATCGGATGTCGGCCAGCCACTTGGAGGCTTAGCCTCCAAGGGCGCCCAGAAGATATGAAAACAAGATTCAAAATACTTTTAGTCCTTATTCTACTCGCTATTTTAGGTGCGGGTGCGCTTTTCCTTATCCTTGGAGGCTTAGCCTCCAAGGATAGGGTCGGTCCGTTTGAGTTTGGGGAGAGTGCACTGACAACAGGGACTATTCTAGGTGAGGGGTATTCCACATTTACACACCCGGAGCGAGGTTTCTCGATAGAACTCCCTAAAGATCTTGAGGTGCATGCGTACACAGAAGGCGAAGGAGCTGAAACAATTATTTTACAGCGAGAAAGCGATGCCGGTGTTTCAGTTGAGCAAAAACAAGGATTCCAAGTCTACATAACACCGTATGAGCCAGAAGAACCGGTCTCAGTTATCACCCCACAGATCATCAACCGTGATGTACCGGGTACAGTTGTCGAAGATCCACAAGTTGCTGTATTAGGAGATGGCACCGAAGCGTTGCTGTTTTGGGGTAATGCCGATGGTATTGGAAAAACACGAGAGGTGTGGATTATCCACGACGGGTATCTCTATGAAATAACCACCTATGCACACCTCGACACATGGCTTGCACACCTCATGACCTCCTGGCGTTTCTAATCGACTTGGAGGCTTAGCCTCCAAGTTTAAATATATTTTATCTGGAATCCGTATACTCCTTGGAGGCTAAGCCTCCAAGGATGAGAAAGACACTTTTTGCTGCTGGTGAATACTATCACATCTATAATCGCGGTACGGATAAGCGTGATGTTTTTCTTTGCAAGGAAGATATGGAAAGATTTTTTCTATGCATGAACGAGTTCAATGTCCTTGAGCCAATCGGAAGTCTTTTTGAATTGCAGTACCGAAAGCCCCTTGGAGGCTTAGCCTCCAAGGGGCAGCTTGTTGAATTTGTTGCCTATTGTTTAAATCAAAATCATTACCACTTTATTTTGAAGCAAATTGAGGAGAAAGGGATTGAAAAGTTTATGCAACGTTTAGGGACGGGATACACAATGTATTTCAATGAAAAATATGAAAGAAATGGGGGGCTCTTTCAAGGTCCGTATAAAGCAAAACACGTATCAACAGATGAATACCTCCTTCACTTAAGCGTATACATTAACCTTAACCATGAAGCACATCAACTTGGAGGCTTAGCCTCCAAGTTATCAATGTCGAGTAAGGAAGAGTATTTTGGTATTGAGACGACCAATTTTTGTAAAAAGGACATTGTCCTTAAGCGCTTTTCATCAAACACAGACTATATGGTTTTTAGTAGAAATACCCTAAAGGACATAATAAAAAGGAAGGAGGACGAAAAAGACCTAAGAGAGGTTCTCTTGGAGGCTTAGCCTCCAAGTACCTGTTGTTGCCTTACGAAAATCTGGTATTCTAATGGCACTAAGCATAAATAAGGGAGTATGTAAGTAAGGGAGCATGTGAGTAAAAGGGGCATACGGGGGTTTAAACCATACGAGCAATTCATAACCATTCATTATATATATGAACCGAGCAGCAAAAATCATTGTCATTCTTTTTATCCTTCTTATTGGAGCAGTCGGAAGCACATACTATTTCTATAAGAAGTATACGGAAGCACAGATCACAGGAAATCAAGGCACAAGCGAAGAAGAGGTACAGGCGCTTGTGGAGAAAATAGGGCGTCTTGTTGTTCTTCCGGAGGGGGAAATACCAACGGTTGCAACGGTTGCAGACCCCTCGACACTAGCAGATCAGCCATTCTTTGCCGATGCTCAAGAAGGAGATAAGGTGCTTGTGTATCAAATCGCACAGAAAGCTGTGCTCTATAATCCAACACTCGATAAGGTTGTGAACATCGCAACCATTACCTTGACTGAAACAGACCAGACACCCCTACCACCAGGGCCTGTGATAGAAGAAGAAACATCAATCGAAACAGAAGGAGAAGTAAACCTTGACGGAACAGAGTAGATTTTTCGCCAGCGTAGCAAAGAACAAAAAACAGACCCGTCCACCGGTAAGGCGTTGCCTTACCGGTGGAAAAAGTATCAAACGCTCAGCGTTTGATACTTTGGGGAAAAAGCACCCTTGAGTGCTTTCGGCACTCAAGGGTGCTGGGGATATTGCGTTGATTCTTTTGTGCTATACTTTTAGGCACGGTACGTAGTGGGGTAACGCACCTTTTTATTGTTGTAAGTTTTAATTTGATATGAATTCATCACAGCGAAATACACTTACCATATTGGTTATTCTCGTGATTATCTTAGGAGCATCGTCATACTACTTCTTTACGAAGTACAACGAGCTCAAGAATAATCCAAACGCAGCTACTGAAGAAGAAGTAGCGGCACTTGTTGAAGAAGTAGGGAAGCTCATTCTTTTGCCAGCAGACGAAGTTCCAACAGTTGCAACTGTTGCTGATCCTTCCCTTCTCGCAGATCAACCATTCTTTGCAAATGCAGAGGAAGGAGACCGTGTCTTGATCTACGCACAGGCACAGAAAGCAATTCTCTACTCGCCATCACGCAATCAAGTCGTTGAGGTTGCTCCGGTGAACATCGGTGAAGGAGAGGTACAAGGAGCTACAACTGAAGAAGCACCGGCCGAGACTTCTGAAGAGACTTCAACAGAAGAAGAGCTCTAAACGGGTTTTCCGTAACACTCCTGTGATGCTGCGATATTTCAACTTCGCACTCGTTTTCCTCACACTCTTTTTGGTGTGGGGAATTCGTGTTTCAGAAGCAACCGAGCTTCGTAGCGACAACTTTATTGTCAAAGATCCCGTTATGAGCGGAGGCGGTACATGGTCTGAAAGTGACAACTTTGGACTCTTTACTTCAACCGATCTTGTGTTTACCGGCACATCATCAACTGCGTCATCATCACAAAAGTACGGATTTCTCCCATTCCCTGTTGTTGTGACACCACAACTCACCGCAACACTTATCGGTACAAGCACGGCGAGCGTTTCGTGGACGGCAGCACAAGCCTACCTCGGATGGAGTGTGACGAGTTATCGCTACGGTGTATCAGCAAACGATGAAGATGGCCCATACACATACACGAACGTAAACCTTGATCTTGCCGCAACAACAACCGATCTAACACCCGACACGACCTACTACTTTGTTGTTGTCGTTGCCGACGCGTTCGGCAATCAAATCGGTACATCAACACCAGTGTCGCTCACAACTCCAGATGATGAGGACGAAGAAGACGAAGATGATGACCAAGGTGATGGCACGAGTAGTTCTCGAGGACGCACCTCCACCGTTGTTTTTTTCGGATATGCACATCCAAACGGTATTGTGCGTATCCTGAAGGACGGAATCTTTGCGAAAGAAATCAGTGTTGATAGAAACGGCACATTTACTGTGCCGTTGAGTGATGTATCCTCGGGCTCATACATTTTTACGGTGTATGGTATCGATACGAGTGGTGTGCGTTCCGGTTTGTTATCGTTTCCGGTAACGCTTCTGCAAGGAGCGTTGACGTCATCGTTGCGTATCTTTATTCCGCCAACACTCTCCTTTGCGACAAACACAGACGACACATTTAGAGTTTTTGGTGAGACAGTGCCCAACGCAACCGTCGCTGTTGTTGTAACTGATGGTCCAGCAACACTTGCGATACAAACAGATGTGTCTGATAATGACGGACGCTACAGCGTCTCATTCCCAACACCAGAATTATTTGGTGAAGGGTTTGCGATTCGCTCACTTGCCTCTGTGGGGGATGCACGAAGCCCATTTGGTCTTGCTATTCATCTTGCGAGTCCCACACGGGCGCTTAAGGGAGACTTCAATAAGGACGGTCGTGTGAATCTTGTCGACTTTTCAATCCTTGCATATTGGCAAGGGAGAGAAGGTGTTCCGGCAGCATATGACCTAAATAGCGACGGTGTGATAAACCTTGCTGACTTTAGTATTTTGACCTATCACTGGACTGGATAATATATGCAACGATTTTTTACGTACATTTTCATACTTTTTCTTTTCTTCGGAGCGTTCCACGCATCTGCGGCAATCCTGCTGGTTGAGGAAGGAGTGATACCAGAGAACGGCGAGCGTTCTTTTTCACTTATGCTCGACACTGAGGGAGAAACAGTGAACGCAATCGAAGGACAGATTACGGTTTCCGGAGATGCACTACTTTCTGATGTACGTGATACTGCGTCAATTGTGAGCTTGTGGGTGACACCGCTGACCATTAAAGACAACGCACTCTTTTTTTCAGGAACAATACCGGGCGGATTCACAGGGAAAGGAGAAGTGTTGACGCTTGTGTTCAAAGGAACAGCATCTGGCAATATTTCTATCAACATCGGCGATGTGTCGGTTTTTTATGACGACGGTTTGGGTACGCAGACTGATATAGCACCGACGAGTATCATTCGCGATGTCGTTCTCGGCGCAGCAGCGGATCCAGCGATTACGGACACGATACCCCCAGAGCCATTTTCAATTGGACTTATAAATGTAGGAATGACACCCGAAGAACCACTGTACGCTCTTATTTTTGCAACAGATGACAAACAGACAGGTATTGATCACTACGAGGTACAGGAGCGTGGTCGCGGAGACGATGTATACACAATGTGGGTTTCTACAGCAAGCCCGTATGTTGTACAAGATCAAACGCTATCGTCGCATTTTGCCGTTCGCGCATATGACAATGCGGGGAATGTACAAGAAGAGGTGTATAAACCAGAGGGCGGTAAGGGTATGATAGGGGGTGTACTCATCCTCCTCGGGCTTATTGTCCTTGTGATGGTGGTTCGTTATGCACGACGTCTGCGCACAAAAAGAAGCGTATAAGAAAACAACCTTAGGCATCCTTAGTTTTTTGTGCGCGGTATTCTTTCTTACGGGCACGACTGCATATGCGGCAACACTTTCATTGACCCCTTCAGGTGGTACCTATGTTGTTGGTTCAACGGTATCGGTTGATATTGTCGTTGACAGTGGAACTCAATTCATCAATGCCGTATCAGGAACTGTGTCATACAACCCAGTAGTGCTCGAGCCCATGTCAATCATCTCTGACGGATCAGTGGTTGATCTGTGGATTACAAAACCAGCCGTTGAAAGCAAGGGGACGATCGTTTTTGAGGGACTCATCCATAACCCTGGATCACATGATCTTGCAAAAGTTGCAACGATTCGCTTTCGTGTGCGCGCCGAAGGGAGTGGGTCAATTGCTTTTGAGAACGGGCTTATCCTTGCGAATGATGGACAAGGAACAAATATTCTTGAATCATTTGGTGACAGCGTGCTCATCGCGCGTGCAGGCGGGGAGGATGAAGAACCTGATGATACAGACGACGCTGGTGGGGATATCGCCGTTGACGGTATTATCGACCGCATACGTCCGCCAGTGGTGACGCAATATTCTCCTAGCGTTGCTGACATCAATAAACTTTTCTTCCAAGGCATCACGTACGAGAGTTCACAAGTGAAGGTATGGCTCCAGCATGAAGACAACACGCCAACTGAACGCAGTATTACAAGTGACGCCGCGGGGAACTTTGTATACGTACATGGGCGAGACAGTGGAGGACGCGAAACATTACCTGAACGTATGGTGTCTGCAGCAATTCTGCCATTTCTCAAACAGCACTATTATTTCTGGGCATCAGTCGTTCGCGACGGAGTAGAAAGCGAACAGACACAACTCTTTGATGTGACGGTAGGGGGTATCTTTGGTATCGACGCATCACCAATGTCGGTTCTCATAGGGGGAATCGTTTTGCTTCTCATCCTTCTTATTCTTGCGCTTCTCGTATATACCGTACTTCGTGGTCGTAAACTGTTTGCACCAAAACAGGAGCAAGACCCGTGGCGTACATTGCCGCCCTCAATGCCTGCATAGCTCATGAACCCATATCTACACAGCACAAAGATAGGGATAAGTATCATCGCGCTTTTGCTCCTCGTGGCGTCGTCTGTAGAGGCTGCAACACTTTCAATTAGTCCCGAGCAAGGAACGTACGTTGTTGGCGCACTCATTCCTGTTGACGTTATCGTGACGAGCGAAACAAGGTCGGTTAATGCAGTGTCGGGCACATTTTCTTTTTCAAATAAAATACTCGAACCTGTTTCAATTGACACGGACACGTCAATTGTTGATCTGTGGGTTTCCAAACCAGCGGTCGCGCTTAATGCAAAAACAATTTTTTTTGAAGGGCTGATGTTTAATCCTGGATTTCAAGGAACAGGAAAAGTTGCGACAATCTATTTTCGTGTACTCGCTGAGGGAAATGCTGACATAGAATTTTCATCGGGACTTATTCTTGCAAACGACGGTAAGGGAACGAATATCCTCGATTCATTTTCAGGTGCGCGTTTATCACTACGCGGAGGAGAGGGAAATGTGGGAGAAGAATTGCCTGAACGACGAGCATCGGGATCATTTGTTGAGGACGCAGCACTTCAAATTCGTCCTCCTGTTATCACGCAGTACTCGCGCACCGTTGCGCAAGTGGGGGATCTCTTTTTACAGGGTGTGACATATCCAACTGCACAGGTGCAGGTGTATTTGCAAAAAGAAAAAGAAAGTCCATCGCAGTACGCTATTGAAAGTGATGCTGCAGGAAATTTTGTATTCATGTACGGTCGCGACAGCGGTGTCGGCTACACATTGCCTGAAATGACGGTCGGCAGTGTGCTTTTTCCTTTTATCTCAAAACGATACTACTTCTGGGCTTCAGTTTTAAATGAAGGAGAGACGAGTGATGCAACACAAGTGTTTGAGGTTATTGTTGGCGGACTGCAAGGGCTCGGCTCGTCACCGGTGACGTTCATTATTGGGGGCCTTCTCGTTCTTATCGGTATTGCCGTTCTTATCGCTCTTATTTTGATGAGTATGCGCAATCGACGCGTACTTGAGGCTTTAAAAATCCGTCCCCAAAGCGGACAACAAACAACACAATAAAAACGGGGGTCAGACCCCCAAGGGTGGGGTCTGACCCCATTTTAAGTGCTATACTGGCGTATTATGGCATTTGAGAGCGAGTACAATCCGGGTGAAAATGCTCAAAAAGAAGATGCGCAGCTTCAAAAGTGGCGTGAGCGCAACATCTTCGCGAAAACGCTCGCGAAGAAGTCACCAGAAGGAGAATTCATTTTTTACGAAGGGCCACCTACAGCAAACGGTCGTCCGGGGATTCACCACCTCATTTCTCGTGCATTCAAAGACGTTATTCCGCGATATAAAACAATGCGCGGTTTTCACGTGCGTCGCAAAGGGGGTTGGGACACACACGGATTACCCGTAGAAATTGAAACTGAAAAGATACTTGGTTTGAAATCGAAAAAAGAAATTGAAGAGTACGGTATTGCTGCGTTCAATGAGAAGTGTAAAGAGAGTGTGTGGAAGTACATGAATGAGTGGCGTGCGTTTACGGAACGTATGGGGTATTGGGTTAATCTCGATGACGCATACGTGACATACTATCCGTCATATATTGAATCAGTTTGGAACGTCATCAAAGAAGTCGATAGGCAAAAACTTTTGTACCAAGACTACAAAGTATTGCCGTGGTGTCCTCGTTGTGGGACAGCGCTTTCGAGTCATGAGATTGCGCAAGGATATCAAGACATCAAAGATCTTTCGGTCTATGTGAAGTTTAAATTAGATGCGGAATCAACGCGGAAACTATGCGGACAGGACGCAGAAAATGTGTATTTTTTAGCTTGGACTACTACTCCATGGACACTTCCTGGTAATGTTGCGCTCGCTGTTGGGGAAGATATCGAATATGACATCGAGGAACTTTCTCAAAAAGTAGATTCCGCACCTGAAACAGAGCGACATTTGAAAGAAACTATTATTTTCGCAAGAGATCTTCGAGACAAGATTTTGTCACAGTATGCAGATAACGTGTCTAAGAGTGTGGTCGAGGGTCAGACTACACGACGCACGATTAAAGGAAAAGAGCTCGTCGGACTTTCGTATGAGCCACTGTTCCCATATTTAAATAACATTGCCCCTGACTCTGAAAAACCAAAACTCGAAAAAGCATACAAAGTATATGCAGCAGATTTTGTCACAACGACAGATGGAACAGGAATCGTACACACTGCAGTTATGTACGGTCAGGACGACTTTGTGCTGGGAACGGAGATTGGTTTGCCAAAAGTGCATCTTGTCGACGAGACAGGACATTTTATCAAGGGCACGGGAGAGCTTGAAGGTCTGCCCGTTAAAGATAAAGAAGATAATGGTTTGGCAACAGCTATTGTTGTCCTTAAATACCTTCAGGATAAAGGCTTTTTCTTCAAAAAAGAGAGCCACGCACACACATATCCATTCTGTTGGCGCTGTAAAACACCACTTATTTATTATGCACGTACGTCGTGGTACATCGGTATGTCACAGTTGCGTGACACACTCGTCAAAGAAAACGAGAAAATCAATTGGGTACCCGAACACATTCGTGGTGGACGTTTTGGAGAATGGCTTCGTGAAGTAAAAGATTGGGCGGTGTCACGTGATCGCTATTGGGGAACACCCTTGCCGGTCTGGACGTGTGAGCACTGCAAGCATCGTGAAGTTGTTGGTTCTATTGCAGATTTGACAGCACTCGCACAAGGCACAACAAATGCGTACACCGTCATGCGTCATGGCGAAGCACTTTCAAATGCCGAGAACATCGCTTCATCAAAAAAAGGAAGTAAATTTGATGTGTTGACTGAGGAAGGGAAGAGGCAAGTCGTACATGCTGCGAAAAAAATTGAAAAAATTGATCTTATCCTTGCATCACCATACGGACGCACGACAGAAACTGCGGAAATCATTGCACAAGAACATGGACTCAAAGAAGACCAGATTATTTTTGATGATCGTTTAGGTGAATTAAAACTCGGAAAACTTGATGGCAGGACATTCCACGAACTCGCGATGTTTTTCACTGACGGTGACTGGTTCACCAAGCGTCCAGAAGGAGGGGAGAGTCACGAAGACATTAAACGTCGTGTGACGGAATTTCTCTACGAAACTGAAGATATGTACGATGGTAAGAATATTCTCATCGTGACGCACGGCGCACCCGCACAAATGCTTTTTGCTGCATCAGAACAGGCGACAGCAACGACGATTGTGAAAGACATAAAAATGTTTAAAGAAACAGCCGAGGTGCACGAACTTCCATTTATTCCTCTGCCGCACAATGAGAAATTTGAACTCGACCTCCACAAGCCATACATCGACGAGTATGTTGTCGGCTGTCCAAAATGTTCTATGTATATGAAGCGTACACCTGAAGTATTGGACGCATGGCTCGACTCTGGTTCGATGCCGTTCGCACAAGATCACTATCCATTTGAAAACAAAAAATGGGTTGAGAAAGAAGGCTATCCCGCAGACTATATTTGCGAAGGAATCGATCAAACACGCGGCTGGTTCTACACCTTGCACGCCGTTGGTGTGTTGATGGGCCGTGGTCGGGCATTTGAGAACGTCATTTGTTTGACGCACATCCTCGATGCAGAAGGTAAAAAAATGTCGAAATCACTAGGTAATGTGGTGAATCCATGGGAGATGATTTCAAAATATGGTGTCGATGCGTTGCGTTTTTGGATGTTTGCGGTGAACCAGCCAGGGGACTCAAAGAATTTCGATGAGCGTACTGTTGATGAAGGTGTGAAGAAAGTATTTACCGTTCTTCGCAACGTCGTGAAGTTTTATCAGTTGTATGCACATGATGCAAGTCATGAGTCACAAGTCATAAGTCATGAGAAAAGCAAAAATGTATTGGACAAGTGGATTCTCGCGCGTTTAAACGAACTTATAACATCAACGACGGAGCATTTCGAAAACTATCGAACATATGAGCCTGCTCGCGATATCCGCGACTTCATTAATGATCTTTCAACATGGTACGTCCGACGATCCCGGGATCGCTTCAAAGATGAGGGTGAAGACAAACTCTTTGCGCTCTCGACAACACGATACGTAGTTCTCGAGCTTTCAAAACTCATGGCACCAATGACGCCATTCTTTGCTGAAGAACTGTACGAAAATATGCACGGACCGCTTGAAAGTGTGCATCTTGAAGCGTGGCCGGAAGCAAAGAAGGTTGATGCGGATCTTCTTGAACACATGGCAGAAGCACGCCGTACGGTCTCTCTTGCACTTGAAGCGCGTATGAATGCAGGCGTAAAGATTCGTCAGCCATTACAGAGACTCACTATTCGCAATCCAAAATCAGAAATCAGAAAGATAGATGACATCCTCAATATCATTAAAGACGAAGTAAACGTAAAAGAAATTGCATTTACTGACGGTACAGGTTGGGAAGTTGAACTTGATACACACATAACACCTGGGCTTAAGAAAGAGGGAGACCTCCGTGACCTTATCCGAGCACTTCAAGACTTTCGAAAGACAACAAATCTCACACCATCAGACAAGGTGCATGTAGTCATGACAGCAATACAAGAAACAACTGCACTTGCAGAAGAATACAAAGATCAGATTTGTGCAGCAACAAACCTTTCTGATATGACCATCGCTGTTGGCGATGCAGGAAGTGAGCCACTCACTTTCAAACTTCTTTAGTCCTCTGTTTTCTGTTTTTTATTTTCTATTCTCTACTATCTACCTTCTTACTTCATGTATACCAAACTGCACACGGAGGGGATAGTGGTGCGCACACGAAATGTCGGTGAATCCGACCGCCTTTTTACTATTTTTACCAAAGAGCTCGGTATGGTGTCTGCACGGGGTCGTGGTGTGCGTAATCTTAAATCGCTCCAGCGACAATCGCTCCAACAAATGTCATTGATTGATGTTTCATTTGTGCGTTCAAAACAAGGATGGCGTGTGACGAATGTGTCTGCAAAAGGTTCTCTTTTTGCACTCTGTGGTGGCAATATTGCGAAGCGTGTCTTTGTGACGCGTATCTGTATGCTTTTGCGGCGTCTTGTTGTTGGGGAAGAAGCGCACCAAGAATTATATGCAACTGTTCGTTCAGCGTTTGATTTTGTATTCAAAAATGATGTTACGATCGATGCACTGAAGACACTTGAAGTCTTAACGGCGCTTCGTGTGCTCCATATGCTCGGGTACCTTAAAGAAGGGGGAGTGTGGGACGCATTTCTTTTGGACACAACAAAGATTACACCAACACTCATTGAAGAGGTGAAAAAGGTGCGTCGACAGGCAGTGACCGAAGTAAATCGAGCACTTAAAGAAACACAATTGTAAACAACCATCGATTAATACAAAAACCCACCATACGGTGGGTTTTTGTATGCTCGCCGGAGCGGGGGGTTTGTATATTTAGTTCACTTGAACTCCTCCTTCTGTTTTTGCATCAATCTGTATTGGGGGACCAAGATATATATGACACTTTTTTCTTTTCAAGTTACATGAGTTCAAAGAATGTTTTTGTCTTTGAAATAAAGCCTTCCTTTATAAGTGTTTGGAGCACTTGTCGCACCTCAATAGATTTTCTTTTTGTCTCAGCAATAATTTTCTTTTCCGTTGCGGGTGATTTTGAAAGGAGGCGAAGAATTGTGCCACGGAGTTCTCGGTTCGAGCCCTTGAATTTTGATTGCTTTGTATAGTGTTTGCTCTTTGTATTTGGGTTGCCAATTGTTTTCTTGAGATATGAACCGTAATCCATGAGGGCGTAATACCATTCACGAGGGTTTGTTGCGTCGAGTGTTTCTGCTAGGAGGTTTTCAAGTGTTTTATCCGAGATACCTTTTTTGTCTTTGAAAAAATGGTGGAGATAGACCGTGCGAATATTTGTTTCGATACATACCATTGGTTCATTCCAGATGAATGTAAGAAGTGCTCCTGCCGTGTAAGGACCAATTGAAGGCAGGTCGACGAGTTGATCATAGTCGCGAGGAAGTTTTCCTTTGTGTTCTTTTACTACGACCTCAGCTGCACGCTTAAGATTAAGCGCGCGGCGATTGTAGCCAAGTCCTTGCCACTCTTTTATAACGTCGGATGTTGTTGCCTTTGCAAGCTCTTCAAAACTTTTAAACTTCTTAACAAATAACTTGTATTTGGGGAGTATGCGATCTACTTGTGTTTGCTGAAGCATTACCTCAGATACAAGTATTTTATACGCAGTGTTGACCCCCCGAAGTTTTAGCGTAGGGGGGCGCCACGGCAACGAACGGCCGTGTTTTTTGTAGTAATGCCAGACAGTTTTCTGAAAAACATTTTTCTGCATATCGGTAGTATAAATGAAAAAGCGGCCGGCATAGATTTCTATGACGGCCGCGTTGTTGTTCAGGGGATAGGGTGCCCCTCGAGGCCTCGGGGCCCAAAGACTTGGAGATCTTCGAGTATCTCTTTCCCATCTCTGAACCGTTTGGTGATCTCGATGTGGAATTGATCACCAGCTCGCACCAGCGAGCACCAGTTCAGACCTTCTTCGCCGTCGAACATGGAATTGGGCATGAATCGGAAGGTCCCTTCTCCTTCAATCTTCAGAAAGAACACACAGGCAGTAATCCTGCCTTGGATCGCGGGGACATTCGAAGCGCTCGAGGCTCCAGCAATCGCCCCGAGGGTTCCGGGAAGACCGAGCATCTTTGCCGTCAGAGCTCCGCCGATTGCATTTCCGGCCGGATCAGCCGTTCTTCCGATGGTCGTGACTGTCACACGCGCATCTGCCACCGCTACTCCGGTCCTTGTGTAGATCGTATTGCTGTAGCGCGCGCCTTCCTTTTTGGCTGCTGAGATTGAACCGAAGAGCCACCAACCAAAAAAGCCAATGAGACCAAGGGTTGCCACCACCTGAAAAACAGCACGTCCTGGACTGAGTTCCTGTTCTTTTTCCATGTGCGACCTCTCCTTAGGGATTTACTTCTGACCGAATTATACAGTTTCGCTATAGCAAGTCAATAAAATAGAAAAAGGAGCTCAAATATGCTAATCTGGCTTTTATTGGAGACGTGTCAGAGTGGTCGAATGTGCCTCCTTGCTAAGGAGGTAAGGTGAAAGCCTTCGTGGGTTCGAATCCCACCGTCTCCGCCTTCGCCTCGTAGTAGCTCGGCTTCGGCGTGACGCAGTCCGCTGAAGACGAGCGAAGGCGGGGAAGATATTTGTTTTGTGTGTTGTGTCTATACACTAGTCGGAGTGACCTGAATATCCATTTTGTTGCACATAACCCCGGCGGCCCTGTAGGTAGGGGTTTATGGAGTCAGCAATCATTTGACAAGATGTAGATTTTACTATAATCTAACTTTTAGATTTCCGTATATTCACCCACAAATACGGTGGTTCTTTTACAACAAAGAATCAAACTGACCACAAAGGAGAAACAACATGGAGGGTCAAAAGAGCATTGGTAGAATTTCAACGTTACAGGGCCTGACCGTGAATCTCCATATCACCAGACACTGTAATTTCCACTGCGGGTATTGTTTCGCGGTTTACAGGGAAATTAAAGACCTCCCCATCACTGCATGGAAGTTAATCATCCAAAAACTCACCGTCGCCGGAGTAGGAAAAATCAACTTCGCAGGTGGGGAGCCCTTATTGTTTCAAGGGCTTGGTAGTCTGATTGAGGCGACGTCTGAGGCGGGACTCATCACTTCGCTTGTAACAAATGGGAAGCTGATCACTCGAGAATGGTGCGCGCAGTATCTGCGGTGGTTGAACATCATCGCGATATCGCTTGATAGCTTCGATCGGAAGGTTCAGCACGACCTCGGGCGTGACAATGATCCAGATGTTCCGCAGATGGTTGTGGACCGCATCGCCATGATCCGAGAGATAGCCAAATCTTTCGGACACAAGATTTATGTCAAGTTGAACATGGTGGTTACGTCCCAAAACGCACACGAGGATCCCACGCCCGGGTTGCTGCTCATCCATCCAAATCGGGTCAAGATTTTTCAGGTAACTCGGGTGGAGGGCGAGAATGAGGGAACGTACGACGGGTTAGCAATATCCCGTCAACAGTTTGACGCGTACGTCGATCGTGTCCGCCAAGGTCTCTCGGGTTGCAAAGAGACTGTTCTCGCTCCCGAGACCGAGGAAGATCTCCACGAGTCATATCTCGTGATCGGACCGGATGGGTCTTTCCGAGACAAGCGTGCCGGCCAGAACCTGGTTGGCAGCTCACTCATCGAGGCGTCGGTGGAGGACGCTCTTAGTTCTCTCTTTTCCGAGGATGACCTCGTCCGTATTGGCCTCGGCATGGCTAAGAGAGGTGGCATTTATTCGGTCACGGGTGCGTAGTGGTGGGCATCAAAGAGTACAAGGGTTTATGCTTCTCTGTTTGAAGACATTTGGTGGCTCCTGACGGGGGTCACCATTTTTGTATGTTGTATACTAGGTTTTGTACAGAGAAAACAACACCAATTATTCATTCTGAATGCCTTAATCAGTGACTAAAGTATGCCAAAGTTTTATAAATTAGTTGTGTATGTTCCTACAGAGAATGCAGATCAGATTCGAGCTGCCATTGGCGGAGCTGGGGGAGGAAGGATAGGAAACTATTCACACTGCAGTTTTAGTTTAAAGGGAGTAGGACGGTTTAAATCAGAACAAGGTGCAAATCCTCACATTGGTGAGGTTGGGATACATACTTCAGTTGAGGAAGAACGAATTGAAGTCACCTTAAACTCACGAGTTGTAGGAAACGTAATTGCCGCAATAAAACAGATGCACCCGTATGAGGAAATAGGCTACGACCTTTATCCTTTGGAAGTTTGGGAATAAAGACAGCGACCCAAGTACCTCAATCCACCCGAGCCAAAGGTGCTAGAATACCCTTACGGGGTTTGCACCACTGGGTACTTAACCCGACTACACCGCAACGATTCACGAGGAGTGCCTTGTGGCACTCCGACGTGGAGCGTCTAATGGATATTGACGAGGGGATTCGAAGGCCGCAGGCGAAGCCGAGGCGGGGTCGAGAGTACTTAGGAGCGAAGCGACTTAGTAACTCGTGACCGAATCCCACCGTCTCCGCCAAGATATTTTTTGGAATCCACCGAATAGTCACTCTTTGTCTGTGGCATAAAAGCCAAATGCTATACTTTTTATTAGTTTATAAGTAAGGGTATTTTTTGTGTATGGATCCAGTAACAACAGAAACAACAGCCGCAACAGGCTCATCAAAAATCATTATGGGTATTGTTGCGGTACTTCTCATCGGAGGTATTGCATGGGGAGTTGCGGCACGAAAGGGTAGTGACACAAGTGATTCATCGGATGATTCAGACAATGCAGGTGGTGACTCACAATTTTCAGGAAATGTTTTTGACCTCGCAGGACGCGGCGGAGACCGTGTATGTACATGGGAAGTTGAGGCAGACAATTACACAGGAGAAGGAACGATTTACACATCAGATGGAAAGTTCTCAAGCACAGTATCGGGAAGTGCGAGTGGTGTTGCGTACACGGCGCACATGATTAGTGATGGTACGTATGTGTACTCGTGGACAGACATGGTGCCATTCGGATCAAAAATAAGTGTTGCTGAAGCACAAACGACAGCAGCAAATGCGCGTGCAGAAGTGGAAGCACAAGGTGGCACACCAGACGTTGCAACAGGAGATGTATTGGCAGATTTTGAGTATGATTGTGATTCGTGGGACGCAGACGCGTCAGTGTTTGTCGTTCCTACAAACATCACATTCAGTGAGTTCAACTACTAATCATGCATACAAAATCAGACCAGGAGTTTGACGAGAAGCTACAAAAGAAACTAACGCCGGAGGAGTTTACAGTATTGCGACATGGGGGCACAGAGGCGCCGTTTTCAGGTCAGTATGTGCACACAAAAGATAAAGGAATGTACGCGTGCAAGGCCTGCGGCGCGCAGTTGTTCTCGTCAGACACGAAGTTTGATTCTGGAACAGGATGGCCAAGTTTTGACAATGCACTTCCAGGTGCGGTGACGCTTGAAGAAGATGTATCACATGGGATGCATCGCACGGAAGTACGCTGTACAAAATGTGGTAGTCATTTGGGGCATGTGTTTGATGACCTGCCTGCCGGCAGGCAGGTGGTCCGGCAAGACGGGCAAATAGCAAAGAAGCGGTACTGCATTAACTCCGTCTGCTTAGACCTCGATACAAAATAAATTATTAGTAGCCTAAAAACTATATGTTAATAAATATTTGGGCAGTCATTCTATCGGCACTCGTTTCGTTCGGACTCGGTTGGTTGTGGTATAGCAATAAAATGTTCGGCCAAAAATGGCGCGCACTTGCTGGCTACACTGAAGAAATGCATCAGCAGTACATGGCAGAAGGAAAGCCAAAAATGAGAAAAACGATGGCGATTTATTTTGTGTCGCTCTTTTTTATGGCATACGTTCTTGCGTATGCTGTTATGCTCGCCGATGTGTACTCTGTCATCGACGCAATTCGATTGACGGTGTTTGTATCACTTGGATTTGTGTTGTTTTCAAGTGTTGGAACAGTATTGTGGCACCGTCGTCCATGGAAACTTTACTACATTGAGTTTGGATATATGACATCGGCTGTTCTTGTGTCATCAATCATTTTAGCTTTGTGGTAGGAAATTGAGAGAACAGAAAACAGAAAATAGAAAACAGAAGTAAGGACCCACCTGTTCGTCAGGCAGGTCACGAATCAAGAATACCGACACATTCTATCGTTCTATAGAACGATAGAATGTGTCGGGAGGGGATTTTTTTATACACACCTCAAGAAGCAAGAACACCGGCATTCGATATATCGAATGCCGGTGTTCTCTTTTGCTATATTCTATCTGCCATCTTCTTTCTTTTGTATTCGTCCTCGAATAATGATTTTTTTGAATCTGCGTGGGCCAGCTTGAAGGGTGTCGCCTGATTCAATTTCTTGCGCAACGTCAAGTACTTTTTTTTGGTTGATACGAACACCACCTTGCTCAACCAACCGATAACCTGCTGACATACTTTCAGAAACACCTGAGACATATAGTGCCTCGGCTATGTTTTTTGGTGGTGTTTCAAAAACAAACTCTTCAATTTTCTCTGGTATTTCTTTTTTCTTGAATTGTTTGTCGAAGGCGTCAGCGGCAGCCTTTGCCTTATCAGCATCGTGGAAAACCTTTGTTACTTCAAATGCCATGCGTGCTTTGAGATCACGGGGGTTTTTCCCTTGAGCAAGTTCTTCTTTTGCACGAGCAAGTTCTTCATCACTCACATCAGTACAGAGCGTGAAATAGTCTCCAATGAGCTCATCGTTGACTGACATGAGTTTGCCGTACATTTCGTTTGGCTCGTCATCAATCCAAATACAATTGCCCCATGATTTGCTCATCTTGCGGCCATCGGGACCAATGAGAAGATTATATGTAATCACGTCTTGAATTGGGCCTGGGTACTTCTTGTTTTGTTTATGCCAAAGCTGTACAACACGTCCGGTAAGGAGATTAAAAAGTTGATCAGTGCCACCAATTTCTATGTCACTTTTTACTGCAACTGAATCGTAACCCTGCATGATGGGGTAGAGAAGTTCATGGAGACCTACGCGTTTGCCTTCTTTATGTCGAAGCGCAAAGTTGTCACGCTCCATCATCTGAGCTACAGAAAAAGGTTGAATCAATTCGATAACGTCGGCGAATTTCATTTTACCAAGCCAGTTGTTGTTGTAGCGAACCTCTGCTTTCCATGTATTGAGAAGGCGAGAGAGCTGTTTCTTGTACGTTCGCATGTTTTTCTTCACGTCAGCATGTGTCAGTGGTGGGCGCTCAGCTTTTTTATCCGACGGATCACCAATCTGTGCAGTAAAGTCACCAACAATCAATACGACCTTATGTCCAAGTTTTTGAAAGTGTGCGAGTTTGCGGATAACGGCTGCATGTCCGATGTGAATGCGGCTTCCCGTTGGATCAATCCCAAGCTTTATGCGAAGTTTCTTTCCTGACGCAAGTTGTTTTTGAATGTCTTCCTTAATGACAGCATCACGACAGCCACGCCACAAGAGCGATTCGAGGAGTTTTCGGTCTTCAGTCATGACTCTACTATATCGCAAGGAATATTAGTGCGCTATGGCGACACAGTTCACAGAAAACGCTCCAGCTTCAAGGAGTACACGACGCGCTTCTCGCATTGTGGCGCCTGTCGTGATGACGTCATCAATAAGGAGTATTCGTTTTCCTGAAGTATGTTCAGGGTAAGCAACTTTGAAACAATTACGAACGTTTGCTTCACGCTCCGCCTTTCCAAGGCGGAGCGCTTGCTTTTCTGTATGTCGAGTTCGTACAAGTACATGCGGAGCACACACAACTGCTGTATCAGAAAAACGCTTAACAAAATGTTCAGCAATGAGAAGTGACTGATTAAATCCTCGCTCGCGTAAGCGTTCGCGCGAAAGAGGAATCGGAATGACGAGAAGTGTGCTCACGGGTGAAAGAAGATGTTCATACACCATATCTTCATGAAAGGTGTCGTATAAAGCATCTGCAAAGACAAATCCGAGTCTTTTCATGCGATCAAATTTCAGCGCATGAATACAATCGCGAACAAGGGGGTCTCGATAGGCGAAAAGTGCTTCGGCAGAGAGCTTTTTAAGCACGGTATCGTTTGAAGCGCGCTTCGCGCGCAGGCACAACGTATCGGCGGACAGTGTTTCAAGGTAACGTCGTGATGGTGGAAGTGGAAAAACCATGTCACACACAAGCCGAAAAACATATGCGCATAGGTGTTTCCATTCCATAGTGATTTCACGCTATACTAAGGGCATCAAATTTCTTTCAAATGTATGTCTTTTGGTGACGCACTTAGAAAACTCACTGGTAGTCTTGCACAGGCTAAAGCCAAGAGCGTTTTGGGCGTTGATATCAGCTCATCAACGATAAAGGTTGTGCAACTATCGCGCCGTCATGGCCGTGCGGTTTTGGAAACCTACGGAGAACTTGCGCTTGGTCCCTATGCAGGTGTTGAAGCAGGGAAGGCGACAGCACTTTCAACAACGAAACTTGCCGAAGCGGTTGCTGATCTTGTGCGCGAAGCAAAAGTCACCACGATGGAATGTGGCGTTGCAATTCCTCTTGCGTCGAGTTTGATCAATGTGATTGAAATGCCTGATATTGGTGAGGCGCGTCTCAAAGAAATGGTGCCTTTAGAAGTGCGCAAATATATTCCAGTAAGCATTAACGAAGTGATGCTCGATTGGCGTATTGTTCCAAAAGTTGAATCGGATACTCCACCCGAAGGTGTAACAGGGACTCCCGGAAAGAAAGTAGAAATACTCACCGTTGCGATTCACAGAGAAACGATTAATCGATATAACGAAGTGATTCGTGCGGCAAAACTTAATCCAAGTTTTTTTGAAATTGAAGTGTTCAGTACGATTCGTGTCGCGCTCGAAGAAGATCTTGCACCAACGATGATTATTGGTATGGGTGCGGGGACGACAAAAATTTACATTATCGACCGAAAAGTGTTGCGTGAATCACACGTCATTAGTCGTGGCTCACAAGAAATTACAATTGCTGTTTCAAAAGCGCTTGGGGTGACACCTGAACGTGCGGAAGAACTCAAAAAAACATATGGTGTGGTGAAGCAGGGAAAGGACACCGATGTTGCAGAAATTGTCTCACTCGTCCTCGACTCGCTCATTACCGAGGCACAGCGTGTGATGCTTAACTATCAGAAAAAACATTCTCGCAATGTTGCAAAAGTAGTTCTGACGGGCGGAGGAATTTTGCTTCCCGGTATTGCAGAGCGCGTGAAAGGGATTTTGCAAACGGACGTGGTTGTCGCAGACCCCTTCAGAAAGGTTGAAACACCAGCGTTTCTTGCAGATATCCTGCATGAAGTGGGTCCAGAGTTCGATGTGGCAATCGGTGTGGCACTCCGCAAGCTTGAAGAAAATGCATAGGCAAAAGTGTGGAGATGTTTGTTGCGCAGACGCGTGGGTATCATATACTAAGGTGTAGAAATCATGGCGGAACAATTTCAGACATCATTCATTCCGAAGAAAAGCTTCGATGTTGGTCCAGTAAAACCGGCGCGCGTCACCAGTCTCTTTTTCATCATTTCGATGCTTCTCTTCATACTCTCTGTTGCTGCGGCAGCGGGGGTATTTGGCTATCAAAAATTCCTTGAAAGTTCTATTGTGCGAAAGAAGGAAGAGCTTCAGAAGGCACGTGCGGCATTTGAACCTGAGCTTATTCGTGAACTTTCACGTCTCGACACAAAACTGAGGACAGCAGAAGAGCTCCTTTCTACGCATATAGCGGTGACTGGTATTTTTGAGCTCTTGCAAGGTGTAACACTTGAGACGGTGCAGTTCACTGACTTTGGATACGCTCTCGAACCTTTGGGTGTGCGTATCACCATGTCGGGTCTTGCACGTTCATTTGCATCAGTGGCATTGCAGTCGGATGAATTTGGGAAGAATCGCTTCATTCGAGAGCCAGTCTTTTCAGGCTTCTCTCTTGATGATCGTGGTGATGTTGAATTTAGTGTCACCGCGCTCATTGATCCATCAGTCGTATCATATGAAGGTCGTTTGAAAGACGCAGGAACTGCAGTGATAACCATTCCGTCAGAAGTTGCTGGTGCGGAAAACGAAGAAGAACCTGTTGAAAAGGTTCCCGAAACTCTATAAATATGAAGAACGTCATTAGCCTCATCCTCATAGTGGTTGCCATCATTCTCTTTTTCTCATATACAAACGGAAAGTTTATTATCTTGAAAGTACTTGGTGCCGAAGAAAATAAATATGACCAAGCGCTCGAAAAATCAAAAGAGCTCATTGCGCTTCGTGATGCATTGCTTTCAAAATACAATGCGATTCCGACGGACGATCTTGAAAAGATTAACCGAGTTATTCCAAATTCCGTTGACTCTGTTCGTTTGATTATCGAAATCAACGCTATTGCGGCGCGTCACAAACTAACACTTCTTGATATTGGAGTAGGAGAGGTAGGAAGTGGTAGTCCTATAAACGATGTCCCAGGACGGCTTGGTCCTGTAAGTTCCTCATACGGCACGGTGCCGGTTGCCTTTGGTGTAAACACGACATATCAGGGTTTTCTTGAATTTATTGCAGATCTTGAACGCAACCTTCGTCTTGTTGACCTTCGCACGGTCTCATTTGGTCAAGCAAGTGCGGGAACAGGCCTTACAGAGTACGGTATATCATTTGACACGTATTGGATGAAATAATCTACACTATGCCAACAAATTTTATACAAAAATATAAAAAACTTCTCATCCTTGCGGGCATTGTTGCGGTTGGATTTGTTGGCTATGCGCTCTTTTCAGGCAACGAACTTCCCGAAGGTCTTACATCAGAATCTGTATACGATATTCCTGCTGAAGAGGGGGGGGATCTTCTCGCTATTCTTGAGGAATTGAGAACAATTAACCTTGATACAAGCATTCTTCAAGACACAACATTCCTTACACTCGAAGACTTTAGTGTTACGTTGACTGCTGAACCTGTTGGTCGTCCAAACCCATTTGCGCCGATTGGTGTTGGTGCCGCTGTGGGAACAACAACAGTGCCGACAAACGAGGAGTAGTGTCGACGACAAACACATATGTCCTTTCTTTCTGAACTCGTACAAAAAGGGGTGATTCAGGAAGCCGTTGTTTCAGAAATCGAAACTGAAGCACAAACTTCCGGACGAAGCATTGAAGAAGTGCTTTTGTCACGTGATGTGGGTCCAACGGACATTTTGGCTGCGAAAGGTGTCTATTACGGTCTGCCAACACGCGCCGTGAATGCGCGCGAGATGTCGTTTGATGTGCTCACGAATATTCCAGAAGAGTCTGCACGACACTATAAAGTGGTGCCACTCGCATTTACTGATGGGGTGCTTGAAGTTGGTGTGGTTGATCCTGACAACATCGAAGCACGTGATGCGGTGCAGTTTATTTCGTCAAAGACCGGTATTCCGTTCAAACTTTTTCTTATTACAGAGAGTGATTACGAAGACGTCATAAAAAACTATCAAGGTCTTTCAGGAGAGGTGACGAAGGCTTTGACTGATCTTGAATCAGAATTGACGGTCGAAGAACGTGAACTATCAAAGCGTCTTGATGACGCAGGTCGCACAAAAGACGATGATGCAACAGAACTCGTTGAAGACGCGCCGGTTACGAAAATCGTTGCAACCATTTTGAAGCATGCAATTGATGGTAATGCGTCCGACATTCACATTGAGCCAACACCAGAAAATTTGAAAGTACGTTTTCGTGTTGACGGTATTATGGCGACAAACTTGTTATTGCCGATGAAAGTGCATCAGGCAATTGTCGCTCGTATCAAGATTCTCTGTAACATGAAGCTTGATGAAAAACGTAAACCGCAAGACAACCGTTTTTCTGCGCATATCAGCGGCCGCAAAATCGACTTCCGTGTGTCGACGTTTCCTGCGTACTACGGTGAAAAGATTGTGCTCCGTATTCTCGACCAAGAGAAAGGCGTGTTGCCGCTCGATCAGATTGGATTTTCAGAACGTAATCTTAAATTGGTACGCGATGCCATCAAACGTCCGTACGGAATGATTTTGATTTCAGGTCCGACAGGTTCTGGTAAGACGACGACACTGTATTCAATGCTTCAAGAAGTTGATCGCGAAAGCCAAAACGTTTTGTCACTTGAGGACCCAGTGGAATACAACATCAGTGGTATGAACCAGTCGCAAGTGCGTCCTGAAATCGGATACACGTTTGCATCGGGACTACGCACGACACTTCGTCAGGACCCTGACATCATCATGGTGGGTGAGATTCGCGATAAAGAAACAGCACAGCTTGCGATTCAGGCGGCGCTTACCGGTCACTTGGTGTTCTCAACGATTCACACGAACAATGCGATTGGTGTTATTCCGCGTTTGATCGACATGGGCGTCGATCCGTTCCTTATCGCGCCAACACTCGTGCTTACGATGGCCCAGCGTTTGGTGAAAAAACTATGTCCTGAAGGTGGAAAAGAAATTCCAATCGACGATTCTTTGAAGGTAATGCTCGATAAACAGTTTGCCGATATTCCAAAACACTATCGCGAAGAAATTCCAAAATCAAAATCATTCTACGGCGTGCAGACAACAGAAAAATGTCCAAAGGGCGTGGCGGGGCGTATGGCTGTGTTTGAAGTACTTGAAATGAATAAAGAAATTGAACAAATTATTTTGACGAATCCGACAGAACCAAAACTCATGGCTGTTGCGCGAAAGAATGGTCTCTTCACGATGAAAGAAGATGCGATCATTAAGAGCATGCAGGGCATTGTGCCGTTTGAAGAGGTGAATACCTTGGGTGGTGTGTACGACAGTGTTGAAGAAGAGGAGGCGGCAGTTGTTCCACCTGCAAAACCTGCTGAAGAGGTTGTGATAGAATAATAGAAGCGCGACACCAATACACGAATGCTCCGCCAACTGGCGGACGAATGACACGAATATAATTACAAAAACATACCAACTTCTAAACCAAAAACTTCCAAACCTTTAAACCAAAATCTATGGATTACACGAAAGAAATTACTGAACTTATCGAGATTACGATAAAAGAGGGAGCATCAGACCTCCATCTCTCTGCGGGGTATCCGCCAACGGTCCGCGTATCCGGTATGCTCATCCCTTTGGTGAAGAAAGAAGTGCTCACTGCAGAAGACACGGAAGGATTTATGGAAGTTCTCTTAACGAAAGAGAACAAAGAACTCTTTCTTCAAGAAAAAGAGATTGACTTTTCATACAGCTATCAAAACAATGAGGCACGTTTTCGTGGTAACTGCTCGGTGTCTCGAGGTTCAATATCAATTGTGATGCGTCTCGTGCCAAAGCGTATTCGTACGCTTGAAGAGCTTGGTTTGCCAACAGTCTTGGGAGATTTTGCGCGTCGCCAACAGGGGTTCTTCTTGGTGGTGGGTCCGGTGGGACACGGAAAATCAACAACACTTGCAGCGATGATTGATATCATCAACTCAGAGCGATCAGATCACATCGTAACGATTGAAGACCCAATCGAATACATGTTTGAACCAAAGAAATCGATGATTAACCAGCGCGAAGTTCGTATCGACACAAAAGATTTTCATACTGCACTCGTTGAATTGTTCCGTCAGGACGTGGATGTTGCCATGATTGGTGAGATGCGTGGACAAGAAACGATTGGTACGGCGGTGACTGCGGCTGAAACAGGACACTTGGTGCTTTCCACCTTGCACACAAACAGCGCGGCACAGACGATTGACCGTATCATCGACTCATTCCCACCAGCACAACAAGATCAGGTGCGTATTCAGCTCTCAAGCTCACTTCTCGGTATCTTTTCACAGCGTTTGGTACAGCGTGTGTCAGGGGGATTGGTGCCAGCGTATGAATTGCTCATCAACACAAAGGCGGTTGCGAACCTCATTCGTGAAGGGCGCACACACGAAATTGATAGTGTGATTGAAACAGGATCAGATCATGGCATGGTCGACATGAACCGATCGCTTGCAGAGTTGGTGCAGAAAGGAGACATCACCGTTGAGACAGCGCGCATGCATTCACTTAACCCAACGCTTCTGGAGCGTTTGCTGTAATCTATGAAGGTGCTCATCTACATCGGGGGTGCGGTTGCAATCATCTACGCATTGTTTGCCATAAGTAACTAATATGCTTTTTTCATACAGCGCACTTGATCAAGAAGGAAAGGAGACACAAGGAACTATCGATGCCTTGAATGAGGATATTGCGATTCGCTCGTTGCAACAGCGCGGGCTTATTGTTGCATCGGTTAAGGAAGCGAGTGATACGCCAATCCTTGAACGAAAAATTACATGGTTTGAAAACGTCTCGAACAAAGACCTCGTTATCCTCTCACGACAAATTGCAACACTCTTCGAAGCACAGGTGTCAGCGCTTCGTGTATTCCGTCTCCTCGGGGAAGAATCAGACAAACCACTTCTCCGAAAAACACTTATCGAAGTTGCAAATGATTTGCAGGCGGGCAGTTCAATTTCAAAATCACTTGAAAAACATCCAAAAATCTTTTCTCCATTTTATGTGAACATGGTAAAGGCAGGTGAAGAGTCGGGTAAGCTTGATCAAACGCTTTTATTCCTTGCCGATTATCTTGATCGTACCTACGAAGTAACGTCAAAAGCACGCAACGCGCTTATCTATCCTGCATTCGTTATTTCAGTCTTCTGTGTCGTGATGATTTTGATGTTGACAACCGTTATTCCGAATCTCTCTGCAATTTTGCAAGATTCAGGACAAGAAGTTCCCGCATATACAGCCGTTGTTATTGGTATTTCAAACTTTTTCGTAAATTACGGAGTCTTTCTTATTATTGCTGGGTTGCTTGGTGTCGTGTGGGCATGGCGGTACTCAAAAACAGAGGCAGGGAAGGAGACAGTCAGCAATTTGAAGCTTTCTATTCCGTATATTGGCTCGTTGTACCGTACATTGTATCTTTCGCGTATTGCTGACAACATGAATACAACGCTATCGTCGGGTATTCCTGTCATTCGCGCGCTCGAGATCAGTGGTTCTGTCGTGGGAAATAAAATCTATGAGGATGCGCTCTTGCGTGCTGTTGAATCGGTGCGTGGGGGCTCGTCAATTGCTGATTCATTACAACTTACGCCTGAAATACCAAACATCATGATTCAAATGATTCGTATTGGTGAAGAGACAGGAGAGCTTGCAAGTATCCTCAAAACCCTCGCACACTTCTATGAACGTGAGGTGAACACGGCGGTTGATAACCTCGTCGATCTCATTGAACCTGCGATGATTGTTCTCCTTGGTTTAGGTGTGGGAGTCCTCCTTGCGTCTGTTTTGATCCCAATTTACAACATCTCTTCGGGTATCTAAAAGCTAGAATCAAGAAGCTGGAATCAAGAATCAAGAGCGCCTTTTGTACGATATATCGTACAAAAGGCGCGTATACCTCCTTTAATTCATGATTTTTGATTCCTAAAACGCTTGAATGAGGCCGTCCTTTGGGAAATGTCTTGCGCAGGGCGACGGCCCGAGCGGGAGCGCCGTGGCAGCAGCCGCGGACGCGTGCATTTTCCAAAGGCAGGGCCGAATGGCCTTTATCCACAGGGGGTGGTGCCCCAGCCCTAGCTTCAACTATAATGAATACACGCTTACGTTATTAAGCATTTATAAGTTTGAACATTTAATTAATAATCCATGAAAGGAAAAAATAAAGGTTTTACATTGATTGAACTCTTGGTGGTTATCGCCATCATCGGTATTCTCTCATCAGTTGTGTTGGCATCTCTTAACAGCGCACGTCAGAAGGGCCGTGATGCAAAGCGTGTTTCTGACCTCGGCCAAATGCGCGTTGCTTTTGAACTCTACTTCGACTCAAACCGCGCATACCCAGCAGCATCAAGCTCGTTGGTAACAGGAGGCTACATGCCGGCGCTTCCCGTTCCACCAGTAAGTGGTGAACAATACCTCTACTCGGCAGCTGCAAGCAATGCCACATCATACGTTCTCCGTGCAGCACTTGAAGACGCAAACCACGTCACATTGGTGGGAGACATTGATGGAACATCAAACGGTACTGCAAACACCGATTGTTCTGACACACCGATAGCGTACTACTGCGTGCGACCGTAGTATATTAATTACAAGATATGAAACAACAAAAAGGTTTTACATTGATTGAACTCTTGGTGGTTATCGCCATCATCGGTATTCTCTCATCAGTTGTGTTGGCGTCACTCAACAGCGCACGTTTGAAGGGCCGTGATGCGAAACGTGTTTCTGATATGGGTCAGGTGAAACTTGCACTTGAGCTGTACTTCGACTCGAATCGTACGTATCCAGTAGAGGCGGCAGGCACACTCGCTTCAACATCAGTCGCAGGTGCGGCACTTGTCACAAGTGGGTTTATGCAAGCAATTCCTATAGACCCAACTGCCGCAGGGATATATATGTATTCGGGAACGGCAACAACATATGTACTTCGCGCACAACTTGAAGATACACAAAACACGGTCTTAGATGGTGATGTTGATGATGCAGACGCACTTGGAATTGATTGTCAGGACACAACATCTCCATTTTACTGCGTACGACCATAACTCTCCTTCGCACACAAAACAAAAACCCCGAAAGGGGTTTTTTGTTTTCCTGTATACCCGGCACTTACTAAAAGTTTCTTTCAAAAAGATGGATAAAAACATGTTCGATGTTCCGAGATATCCCTGTTTTAGATTGTAAGTGCTGGGTATACTGTATATATGTCGTTGTTTCTTATTTTCGCTTTTCTTTTCGGACTTCTCATTGGTAGTTTTCTTAACGTGGTCGTACTTCGTTTTCGTACAGGGCGTGGTCTGGGGGGGCGATCATCATGCGGTTCGTGCAGACACGTATTGCGGTGGTTTGAACTTATTCCACTTTTTAGCTTTCTCTTTCAGCGCGGCCGCTGTCGTGCATGTTGTGCGCACATTTCATGGCAGTATCCGATTGTTGAAATACTCACCGGTATTCTTTTCACACTCGCTCTCTCTAAAGCATTCTCGGCAGGAATTCTCATCCCACTCCACGCACTTCATCTTGCATTTATTATGAGTATTCTTGTTGTAATCACCGTCTACGACATTCGCCACACCATCATTCCGGACAGCCTTGTGTATACATTTGCTGCGCTCGCACTATCATACGGATTTATGCCGTACGCAATCATTCCGTATGCTCCATGGTGGTATCCTTTTGTTTCAGGATTAATTGCAGCATTTCCGTTTGCATTCTTGTGGTTTGTCTCAGGCGGGCGGTGGATGGGTTTTGGTGATGCAAAATTGTCCCTTGGTATTGGTTTTATGCTCGGGATTCTTGGTTCGATCTCCGCGCTTATTTGGGCGTTTTGGTCAGGTGCATTAGTGAGCCTTGCTCTCATTATTCTGTCGAAAACTCGTTTGCGGTGGGGCAGCTCGGGGCTTACAATGAAGAGTGAGGTTCCTTTCGCTCCGTTTCTTATTCTCGGATTGCTTATTGTCCTCTTCGGATCAATTGATATTCTCACGCTCATCGGATACATCTCCTAATATGAATCAAGAATCAAGAATCAAGAATCAGGACCAGAAAAGGTTTTTTAGCATGATTCATGATTCTTGCTTCATGATTCACGGCTTCACGCTCATTGAAATGCTCGTGACAGTTGCTATTTTTGCTCTCATTTCTTCAGTCATCATCACGCGAAACTCAAAGTTTGATGATGAAGTACTTCTTACGAATATGGCATACGATGTTGCATTGTCGGTTCGTAAAGCACAAAGCTATGGAATAAACGTACGCACAGATCAAGGAGGGTTCGATGATCCGTACGGCATCTTTTTTGAAAACGGTACGACAACATATAAGTTCTTTATCGACAGGGACAACGACGGCTTTTATGACGCAAACGAGCTCCTTGAGACATACACACTCGGTCGTGGTGCAATTATTCAACCGATTTGTGATCTCGAAGGAACCGGGTGTGATCTTGATGAGTTGACGATAGTATTCGAGCGCCCTGAACCCGACGCTATTATTGAACGCGGTACCATAGGACGCGCCGCTGTTGGTATTGTGTCAGTACGCGGAGGCCAACGCTATGTGTTCATCGAATCCACAGGGCAGTTTTCAATACGGCATGAACTTGAAGAGGTAAAAGAATAATGTATGAATCAGAAAACAGAAAACAAAAAACAGAAAACAAAAAACACACATGAAACGATCTGTTCTCTGTTCTCTGTTCTCTGTTTTTCTGCGCGTCGCGCAAGCGGCGCGTCGCGCGGGTTCACGCTTGTTGAGATGATTGTTTCTGTGTTTATTTTTTCTATTGTGATGCTTATTGCGACAGGGGCTCTTGTTTCAATTGTTGAGGCAAACCGAAAGGCACAGAGCGTGAAATCGGTTATGAACAATCTCAACTTCGCGCTTGATAGTATGACGCGCGCCATTCGCGTGGGGACTGCGTACGACTGTGGGGTTTCGTCGTGTGACCCCGATCAAGGCACGGAAGAGTTTAACTTCCTTTCAACTGATGGAGAAGAGATTCACTATCGGTTTAACAAAACGGACATGAGTCTTGAGCGGTCAACCGATGGGGGTATTAACTATCTAGCTCTCACGGCGCCTGAGGTTGATATCGAAGTATTGAAGTTTTATGTTAGAGGAGAGCGTTCAACGGACAACGAACAGCCTCGCGTTCTTTTGGTTTTTCAGGGATTTGCAGGACCGGAGGGCAAGACACGTACCGTATTTAGTCTCCAGACGCTTATTACACAAAGGCTCCTTGATCGATAGTGAAATCACACAATACAATTATGAATCAAGAATCAAGAATCAAGAATCAAGATAACGGAAACTTTTTTGGCATGATTCATGATTCTCGCTTCATGATTCGGGGTTTTACTTTCGTTGAAACATTGGTGGCAATCGCCGTACTTTTGTTGGCGGTGACCGCCCCATTGTCTCTTGTGTATCAAAGTCTTGCCGCATCGCGCGTTGCACGCAATCAAGTGACTGCAATTTATCTTGCACAAGAAACGATCGAATTTATTCGCGCGACACGCGACACCAACGCATTGACAGGAAATGACTGGCTTACGACACTTGAGGATTGCCAAGTAGAAGATGGATGTTATATCGATATCTCTACGTCAGAGGTAAGAGATTGTCTAGATCAGTGTCCGATTATGACGTATAACACAACAACATACGTGTATGGATACGGGGAAGGAGTTGATTCAGCATTTCGTCGCACAACATGGATTGAGAATGTGCGCACTGATAAAGAAATAAAAGTAACAACGCGAGTCGAATGGTATGAAGGAATTGCACAACGCAACGTGACGATGAATGAGTTTATCTATAATTGGGAATAGCATGACAACAGAAAACAGAAAACAGAAAACAGAAAACAAAACACAACGTTTTTGTTGCCTGTTTTCTGTTATTTGTTATTTCACGCGACGCGCGCTTCGCGTGTCGCGTGGTTTTACGCTTTTCTACGCTGTCTTGGTGACGTCACTTTTGCTCGCGCTTGGTCTTGCTGTCTACAACATTACGCTTAAGGAACTTATTCTTACTTCAGATGCGCGCGAATCACAAAATGCATTTTATGCTGCGGACACCGCGCTTGAATGTGCACTCTATTGGGATTTGCAATATGACGGTCTATCGCCTGCATTCGGTTTTTACGGGGACTCTCTTGCGTCGGGCATCGTAAACTATTGGCGTATGGATGAAGGATCTGGTGATGATGTGTTTGATACAGGATCGGGAAATAATGACGGGCTTATTCTCGGTATTAACGGTTCTGACGGTCCAAACAGGATTCCCGGATATATCAATGACGCACTTTCCTTCGATGGAGCGGGCGATTATGTGGGGTTAGAAGAAGAAACGTCATATGCAGGGGAGTTCACTGTTTCTTTTTGGGCACAGCCACAGCTTCCGACGCAAACTGGAGGAGGACGTACGATAGTTGCAAAGTCAGGAGCCTCGGATCGATTTTCTTTTGTCTTTACTACTCAAAACAAATATCGCTTGCGTATCGACGCGCAGAATCATGAAGCCGATATGCCAGCATCTTTTTCAGGATGGACACATTTTGTTGTTATCCGAAAGGCAGATAATAGTCTACAGGTTCAGGTGAATGGTGGGGCTCCCACTTCTCTTGGAACTAGTGGGGGGGACTTTAGTGTACAGTTTATAGGACAAAACGGTGGCAACGCTGGGTGGTATTCAGGTACGCTTGATGATCTTCGTATTTACAACCGCGCACTTTCAGATGAGGAAATTGATGCAATCGTTGCGGGAGACGCGAATAATATTTTTGTGCCACCCGTTGCAGAAATGAGCAATATTCTCTGTGCAGAAGCTGACATTTCAGATCCAGAAACAGGCTGGTATGAAGATTCTAATGGTAATCCGCTTGCATGGGTGTCTGAATCGAGTGGAGAATCGGCAACAACTACATTTGACCTTTCACTTGAAGACGGCCGTTGTGCACTAGTAACGGTGACAAAGAACACTTCGTCAACAACAATTGTTGCCCGTGGCTACAACACTTGTGAGATATCAAGCAACCGACGTCTTGAGCGTGCATTGCGTGCGGAATACTAACGACGAGGCGTCGTAATTTCAAATATCAAATGTCAAACATCAAAATAGAGGTGTTTTTGGCATTTGTTATTTGAAATTTGATATTTGGCATTTCTGCTACACTGTAGAAGATATGGCACCAAAATCTCTACAAACACGCTACGAAACGCTCCTTGCCGAGGTAAAGCACCATCGGGATCTTTACCATACCCATGATGCGCCAGAGATATCTGATGAGGTGTATGACAGTCTTGTCAAAGAACTTCAGGTAATTGAATACAAGTATCCTGAATTAAAAGCATACGATACTCCAAGCGAGAGTATTGGTGCTGATGTGTCTGAAGCATTCTCAAAAGTGCAACACGCTGTGCGGCAGTATTCCTTTGATAACGTTTTTACATCGGAAGAATTGCGCGCATGGGATGAGCGCGTGCGAAAGGGTGTTGAAAAAGAAGGTGGCAAAGCATCAGACGTTGCGTACTGCATGGAGTACAAAATTGATGGACTCAAAGCAATACTCACGTACAAAAAGGGAAAGCTAACACTCGCAGCAACGCGTGGTAATGGGGATATTGGAGAAGATGTGACGCATACAGTAAAAACGATTAAAAACATTCCTCACACACTTTCAAAACTTATTGATGTAATTGCTATTGGTGAAATTTGGCTCTCTGATACCGAACTTGCACGTATAAACCGTGAGCGCGCAAAAAACGATGAACAACTTTTTGCAAACACACGAAATGCGGCTGCGGGATCCTTGCGACAACTTGATGCATCAATAACTGCTTCACGAAAGCTTGAAAACTTTGCATACGATATTGAACAAATTTCGGATGATATTCCAGATACACAAACAGGAGAGTTGAAGAAACTCAAAGAGCTCGGTTTTAATGTGAACCCTGTATTTAAACTTGGTAAATCCGTTGAAGATATTGAAAAGTTTTATACAGAGACACTGAAAAAACGCCACGACATGCCATATCATATTGACGGTATTGTGCTCAAAGTAGAGCGACGTGATCATCAAAAGATGTTGGGACATACAGCCAAAGCGCCCCGCTTTGGCGTTGCGTATAAGTTTCCCGCAGAGCAAGTAGCGACAGTCATTGAGGATATTGCGCTTCAGGTTGGCCGTACAGGGGTTTTGACTCCTGTCGCGCACCTGAAGCCAGTATTTGTCGGTGGAGCAATGGTGTCCCGCGCAACACTCCATAACGAAGACTTTATAAAAGAATTGGATCTTCGTATTGGAGACACCGTGGTATTACAGCGTGCGGGGGATGTTATTCCTGAAGTTGTTTCTGTTTTGACAAATCTTCGCACAGGGAAAGAAAAAATTTGGAAGTTTCCAACAACATGTGCTTTGTGTGGAGGAGATGGTTCAATCGAGCGTGTACCAGGGGAGGCGGCGTATCGATGTAGGTTCAAAGGTTCACGTCCACAAACAGAACGAGTGTTTGAACATTTTGTGGGAAAACACGCATTTGATATTGATGGCTTGGGTAAAGAACAGGTAAAAATGTTTTTAGACGCGGGGTTGGTGTCAGAGTTTGCCGATATTTTTACGATAACGAAAGGCGACTTGCTTTCACTGCCACGATTTGCTGAAAAATCAGCGGACAACCTTGTTGCGTCCATTGAGAAAGCAAAACGTGTTCCATTCGCGCGACTTTTGATTGGGCTTTCAATTCAACATGTTGGAGAAGAAACGGCAATTGATATTGCAAATCATTTTGGAACGTTGCAAAAACTTCGTGATTCAACACTCCCCGAACTTACCGCAATTGAAGGAGTAGGCGTTGTTGTTGCACAGTCTGTCTACGATTGGTTCCGAAATCCTGATAATAAAAAACCTCTTGAACATCTTCTACAACACGTGCGTGTTGAAATTACAAATTACAAATTACAAATTACAAAATTAACGGGCAAAACATTTGTTTTGACGGGAACACTTCCAACACTTTCTCGTGATGAAGCAAAAGAACTTATTCGAGTACATGGGGGCAGTATTTCAAGCTCAGTCTCCAAAAAAACAGACTATGTTTTGGCAGGTGTTGAAGCAGGCACAAAACTCGATGAAGCGGAGAAACTTGGTGTAAAAGTCATCACAGAAGAGCAGTTTAAGGCCCTTATCTCGTGATATACTGACCGTATGACGATTTCTAGAGAGGATGTAGAAAAGCTTGCACAGCTTGCCCGAATAGACCTTTCCGAGGCCGAAAAAGAGTCTCTGACAAAGGAAATGGAGAATATCATCGCATTTGTCGATGAGCTTAAGACTGCGAACGTAAATCTCGATGATCATGCGACTGTTGGTGTGCCACATAACGTTATGCGAGAGGATACAAATCCACACGAAACGGGCATGTACACCGAGGCGCTTTTGAACTCGGCGCCAGCACAAGAAGACGGCTATGTGAAGGTAAAAAACATTCTATGATCGACGTCACAACACTATCAATAGCAGAGGCGCGCAAAAAACTTGATGCAAAAGAATTCACTGCCGTGGAGCTACTTCTCGCATGTCTTGCAAACATTAAAGCAAAGGATGCCGATGTTCATGCATTTCTTGAAATCTATGCAGATGCAAAAAAACAAGCGGAACGAGCAGATGTAATGATTGCTGAAGGAAAAGCAACAACACTCACTGGCATCCCCGTCGCGCTCAAGGACAACATGTGTTTCGAGGGACACACAGCAACAGCGGGTTCAAAAGTGCTTGAAGGTTTTGTTGCGCCCTACGACGCGACCGTTGTCGCAAAACTTAAAGAAGCTGGGGCGGTGCTTATTGGACGCGCAAACATGGATGAATTTGCGATGGGAAGTTCAACAGAACACTCTGTGTATGGTCCGACAAAAAACCCACTCGACTTTGAGCGTGTTCCGGGGGGTTCGTCAGGAGGTTCAGCGGCAGCCGTTGTCATGGGCGCAGCACTTGGTTCCTTTGGTTCTGACACAGGCGGTTCTATCCGACAACCTGCAGCGCTCTGTGGCATCGTCGGACTCAAACCAACGTATGGGAGTGTGTCACGTCACGGTTTGATTGCGCTTGGCTCATCACTCGATGTTATTGGTCCTTTTGGAAAAACAGTAGGAGATGTTGAAGCAATGTTTCAAGTAACGAAAGGAAAAGATGCGATGGATCTTACAACTGTTGATACGACAGATTACCCGTCTGTTTTAGGAGATGTAAAAAGGATTGGTGTGCCGCGAACATTTTTGGATGAAAATAAACTCCGTGATGATGTACGCGCTAACTTCGATGCGGCGTTGGAAAAATTAAAAACGCTTGGCTATACGCTCGTTGATATTGAACTTCCGTACGTGAAGTATTCGGTGCCAACGTATTACGTTATTTTGCCCGCAGAAGCATCATCGAACCTCGCGCGCTTTGATGGGGTTAAGTATGGGTACCATGAGGAAGGGGGGGACCTTATTGAAGACTACTTTAAAACACGTGGAACAGGTTTTGGTCTGGAGCCACGACGTCGCATTATGATTGGAACCTACGTGCTTTCATCAGGCTACTACGATGCGTACTACAACAAAGCGAATGCCGTGCGTCGTATGATTACGAAAGATTTTAATACGGTGTTTGAAAAATGTGATGTCATTGTGACACCAACAACAGCAGGGCCAGCATTTAAACTCGGTAGCAAAACAAATGACCCTGTCGCGATGTATCTCGAAGACATCTTTACGGTGTCATCAAATCACACTGGCATGCCAGCGATGTCTGTTCCATCAGGAACGGTGAATGAAGAGGGAAAGGAACTACCTCTTGGCGTGCAATTGATTGCGCCACATATGGGAGAGAATCGGTTGTTCTCTGTCGGGAAGAAATTTTTAGGCGAAACAGAGTAGACTATAACTATGGCTGATGACAAGAAAAAACCAGCACCGAGTGGGGGAGGACCAGTAAGTGATACTACAGTCCTCGCAACAATATTCGCAATTATTTTCGGACTCCTTCTATTGTCGAGTGTTCTCGGTGGAGTTGAGCGTGTTGCAGGGGATCGCTTTGACGAAGGTTTTTCATTTATCACGTACATTCAAAATCTTGCAGATCGACTGGGTGCCACTGAGGGTTGGTTTGCAACATTCAAACAGATGTACGTATGGATTGCGTGGATTGTAGCAGCGCTCGCGGGAGCGGGGGCAATGTATGCGATGCGAAAGCACAGCCACGTAATGAAAGCACACAATGAGCAGATGAAGGTGCTTGAAGAGAAAATCGCCGGTGTTGGTGTGTCAGAAAAGAATGACAAATGGGAGCATGTCATAACGCTTTCAACGTCAGAAAACCCAGGAGACTGGCGTATTGCTATTCTTGAAGCAGACATCATGCTTGATGAGCTTGTAACCAGCATGGGGAATCACGGCGATACACTTGGTGAGAAGTTGAAAGGTATTGAACAGAGTGACTTCGCGACGCTCGAAATGGCATGGGAGGCACATAAGATTCGTAATCGCATCGCACACCACGGATCAGACTTCATTTTGACGCATCGTGAAGCAAAGCGTGTTATTGATTTGTACCGACAGGTGTTCGAAGAATTCGATATCGTGTAAGCCAAATACTGAGTGTTTAACACTCAGTGTTTGGCAAGACTTTGCTTGGGGTCTGACCCCACCTAGTGGGGTCAGACCCCTCTGATATACTGAATTGTATCTATGACAGAATCTCGTCAACAAGAAGAAGGACCGATTGAGAGTCTTACACAAAAGTTGTACACGCCGGGTGATGGTGTACCCGAAGAGCGTCGTTCAGGGCTTCATCAAAACGTAACGGACGTGCCACAAGATTGGCAACATGAACATGAACACCCAAAATCTTTTTCTCTTGATATGAAACTTGCGCAACATCACACAACAGCGAAGTGGATTTTTCTTGTTGCTATTTTATTTTTTGCGGTATCGCTTGCTGCGGCATTCTTCTTTTTGAGTAATAACCGCAATGTCGTTTCAGCAGGGAAGATTGATATTTCGGTGACAGGCCCAGTTTCAATCGCTGCGGGAGACACATTGCCGCTTTCTATTGATATTAAGAACAGAAATGCGGCAACCCTTGAGGTGGTGGATCTTATTTTGGAATATCCAGACGGTACGCGCTCCGTTCATGATGTGACGAATGAACTTACCGACTACCGTGTGGGTTTGGGGAACATTAATCCAGGGGTAACTGTCTCAACCACGACAGAAGCAATCCTTTTTGGAGAGGAGGGAAGCACACGCGATGTATACATTACGATTGAGTACCGCATTGCGGGCTCGGGTGCGATTTTTGTGAAGGAAAGCGTGTTTACGGTGTCAATTGGTACGGCCCCGCTTTCAATGACAGTCGATGGACCAAAGTCAGTTAATTCAGGTGATGAAGTTGAAATGCTTGTGAAGGTGCGATCAAACTCTTCATTCCCGCTTGAAAACGTTGTTGTGCGCGGCGAATACCCATTTGGGTTTACCTTTACCGAAGCAGACCCCGAAGCGTCATATAGCGATACATTGTGGGTGTTGGGCGATATAGAGCCAGAGGGCACACGAGAGATTCTTGTGAAAGGTGTGCTTGAAGGACAAGACAATGAAGAGCGCATCTTCCATTTTGATCTTGGTATTGCGTCGCAACAAGACACCACAACACTTGGTACATCATTTGTGAAAGCACAGCATGAGGTTGAGATTGAACGTCCATTTATAAATCTCACGATGACATTGAATGGTAGCGAAGCCGAATCTGTTGTTGCACAGCCGGGCACGATTGTTCGAGGAAAAGTAGAATGGCGAAACAATTTACGCGATAAACTAGGTGAAGGTGTGCTCACAGTTAAGCTTGATGGTTCCGCGTTTGATGAAAGCAGTGTCTTTGTTGTGGGGGGCTTTTATAATTCTTCAAACAATACGATTACATGGGATCAGCAAAGTGTTGATGATCTTGAATTTATTAACCCAGGATCACGTGGTGAAGTAAACTTTTCATTTAATCTCAAACCCTCGAGTCAGCTTGGTGGTATGAGTACAAATCCAGAGGTACCTGTTACTGCACGATTGACTGCAATACCGGTAGGCGAAGATGATACGGAGAAGACCATTCGCTCTGAGGTACGTCATCGCGTCATGCTTGCTTCAAGTGTGGGTATCGATACGTTAGTAACATATGCAACAGGACCAATTGATAACGAAGGACCACTACCACCTGTTGTTGAAGAAGAAACAACATACACTATCACGTGGACGGTTTCTTCAAGCGTGAATGAGCTTTCAGGTGGCACGGTGCGTGCTGTGTTGCCCCCGTATGTTTCTTGGAAAAATGAAGTGCGACCATCAACAGAAAACGTAACGTACACCGCTTCATCACGTGAAGTGTTGTGGACGGTTGGGGATGTTCTTGCGGGCGCAGGATATAACAAGGCTCCACGTAAAGTGTCGTTCCAAGTGGGGATGACACCATCAGCACCACAGGTTGGGAGTGCGCCAGAATTAATCGGCGACAGCATTTTTTCAGCCCTTGATGAATTCATTGGTGGAGAAATTGGAGACGTAGAATCCGCTGCAAATATCCACCTTGAAGAGGATGGTGCGCCAGTGAACCACGACCGTGTTCTAGCAGCGGAATAAGCCTAAACAACGTGATATACTCGCTTTATGGAACGACACCAAACAACCGTTCATATAAGCGCTCTGTCGGTTTTTAAAGCCGCAATGGTCATTATTGGTCTCCTTGTGCTCTATATTTTGCGTGACGTTGTGCTTGTCGTTATCGCAGCAATTGTGATTGCGTCTGCCATTGAACCTGTGACGAAGTGGTTTAAACACTATCGTGTACCTCGTTTGGCATCGGTGGTGATTACGTACGCAGTGGTTGCACTTGTACTTTTTGGAACGGTGTACTTTATTTTGCCATCAATGCTTGCGGATGCGGCGAATTTCATTTCACAAATTCCGACATACTTTAGTGCTGTTGAACTCTCTCCATTCATAGAGAATATCTCAAGTGCGACATCAACAGACGTACTTACAGGTCTTTCGCGTACACTTTCTGCACAAGATCTCGTGACAGGATTCCGTTCATTCCTTGAAATCCCAGGCAGTGTCTTTGGTGTTGTGAGTTCAGTCTTCGGGGGATTCTTCTCATTCATCCTTGTCATTATCTTGTCGTTCTACTTTGCCGTGCAAGAGCGGGGAATTGAAAACTTTCTCCGTATCGTAACGCCACACACGCACCAGGCGTACGCAATCGATTTGTGGGAGCGTTCACAGAAAAAAATTGGTCGCTGGATGCAGGGACAACTGCTTCTCATGCTTATCGTTGGCGTCTTGGTGTTCTTGGGCCTTACGATTCTTGGCGTGAAGCACGCACTTCTTTTTGCGCTTCTTGCCGCACTCTTTGAACTTATTCCGCTCTTTGGTCCGATTATTTCAAGCATTCCAGCGATTCTCGTCGCTTTTGGTGATGGAGGTCTTACCGCGGCGCTTCTCGTCACGGGTCTCTACATCATCATTCAACAATTTGAGAACCACCTCATCTATCCACTGGTCGTAAATAAAGTGGTCGGTGTTCCCGCAATGGTGGTGATTCTCGCTCTTATCATCGGTGCGCAGCTAGGGGGACTCTTGGGCGCACTTCTCTCAGTGCCTCTCGCGGCGGCATTCATGGAGTTCATTCATGACTTGAAGCTTCAGAATGCGCCAAAGCGAGATCACACACTTATCTAATACTCTGTATGCGGCCGCTGTATCTGACGACGACACTTCCATACGTGAATGATAAACCTCACCTCGGGCATGCACTTGAGTTTATTGAGGCTGATTGTTACGCGCGCTTCGCGCGCATTATGGGACGTGATGTCTTTTTCAATACGGGCACTGACGAACACGGGCAAAAGATTTATTCAAAAGCGCTTGAAGCAGGTGTAACACCACAAGCATATGCGGATGAGTACGCAGAAAAATTTAAAGCGTTGATGGAGACGCTCAACATTGGTTACACGCGTTTTATTCGTACAACAGATGCGGATCACGTAACTGCTGCGCAAGAATTTTGGCGACGATGTGATGCGGCAGGGGACATCTACAAAAAGAACTACTCAGTAAAGTACTGTGTTGGCTGTGAAATGCAAAAGACAGATTCAGAAATTGAACACGGGCACTGCATTCTCCATCCAAATCTTGAGATTCAGGTTATTGAAGAAGAAAATTATTTCTTCCGTTTTTCAAAATATCAAGAGAAGCTCGCCAAATATCTTTCACGTGAAGGTGTTATCGTTCCCGAGTCACGCCGACTCGAAGCGCTTACATTTGTAAACGCAGGGCTTGAGGATTTCAGTGTGTCACGTCTCAAAGAAAAAATGTCGTGGGGTATTTCTGTTCCAAATGACAATCTTCACGTCATGTACGTGTGGTTTGATGCGCTCGTGAATTACGTTTCAACACTGGATTGGCCAGATGCGGATGGTTTTAAAAAATATTGGGAAGAAGGCGACGTTGTGCAATTTGCTGGAAAGGACCAGATTCGTATGCAGTCGTTGATGTGGCAGGCAATGCTTATGTCAGCGCATGTAAAAACAACTGATGCGGTGTTTTATCACGGTTTTCTCAATAGTAATGGGCAAAAAATGAGTAAGAGTCTTGGAAACGTGGTTGACCCAGTTGCACTTCTTGAAACATATGGTGTTGAGGCACTTCGCTTTTTCATGCTTGCGGAAGCACATCCGTATGAAGACAGTGACATCACACGGGAGCGCCTTACCACAGCTTATAATGCCTACCTTGCAAACGGTGTGGGTAACCTTACGTCGCGTGTGATGAAAATGGCGACGTCATATGACATTGGATGGGACGGTCTTACGCTTCCAACCACAGAGAAAATCATCGCTGATGCAAAGGGCTATACAGACGCATTCAACCGATATCGTTTTGACGAAGCATTTGGTGTCATTCGTGAGCATATTGCACAAGCAGATGGTTTTATTCAAGAACACGAACCATTTAAGAAAATAAAAGTTGATGCAGATACTGCGCGCCGAGATGTTGCGTCACTCGTTGAAACGCTATGGCACATTGCAGCATTCCTCACACCGTTCATGCCAGGGACTGCGGAGAAGATTCAGCACGCCATAACTTCGCACACCATGCCCGAAACACTTTTCGCGCGTAAGGATTAATTTTGTATTTTCTACAAGCTACAAGCTATCAGCTATAAGCTTCCCAAACATGTACCGCTACTTCGACATACATTCGCATCTCACATTTCAAGATTTTGATACTGATCGATCATTGATTATTGAAAAGATGAAAGAAATTGGTATGGGCACCATTACGGTGGGCACAGAGCTCGGCACGTCACAGGCTGCGGTGGAACTCGCGCACGAGCATGCGCATCTTTTTGCAACGGTTGGCATTCATCCGACACACGGCGAAGCATTTGATGAGGAAACATTCTCAAAACTTGCAGAAGACAGGAAGGTTGTTGCGATAGGAGAGTGTGGACTCGACTATTTTCGTATTGATCCTAATGATACAGAAACAAAAGAAGCGCAAAAGAAAATGTTTGAAGCACACATCGTTCTTGCACTGAAGCACGATATGCCACTCATGATTCATGGGCGCCCTCGGAAGGGTAGTATGGATGCGTATGAAGATATTATCGAGATACTCGAAAGCACCAAGCATCAAGCACCAAATAGCAAACTTCGCGGTAACATTCACTTTTTTGTTGGGGACATTCCGACTGCACAAAAATTCCTAGATCTCGGTTTTACGATGTCATTTGATGGTCCGATCACCTTTAGCCGAGACTACGACGATGTCATCAAGTTCATACCCGAGAACATGATTATGGCGGAAACAGATGCGCCGTTTGCAACGCCAGAACCTTTTCGTGGGCATCGAAATGAGCCTTTGTATGTTGAGCATGTCGTTCGAACCCTTGCGGAGGTTCGTGGAGCCGATTTTGAGAGCTTTAGGAAGACATTGGTAGAGAATGCCTTGCGTGTCTTTGGTATCCCTCAAAATTAAATAAAGGCCTCGTTGCTCCCTGAAACAGCCTATGGTATGATGCTTTTCTATGGATGAGAAGGAAATAAAGGCGGAAAACATGGAAGATATGGACATGGATGCTAATCCTCGCATTTACGAGGTAGGTATTCACTTCGTGACTTCAATTAATGAAGACGGCGCACGTGCCGAATTTGACGCTATTCGCGAAAAAATCACAAAAGCAGGAGGAACGCTTATCAGCGAAGAGGCTCCTGTGCTTTTCAACCTTGCATACCCAATGCAGCGTGACATCGAACGCAAGCGTTATACCTTCAACACCGCATACTTTGGTTGGATGAAGTTCGAAACAATTCCAGCAATTGCACACGACCTCAAAGCGTTTGTTGCAGGGAAGCCAACAGTTCTCCGCTCACTTTTGGTAAAGACTACTCGTGAATCATACGTTCGTGAAGTTCCTAAGACAGAGGAAATGGTTTCCGAAGCACCAATTGAAGAGGGTGCTGTGGCTTCTGTTCCAAACGTAGCGGTGATTGATGCGGAAATCGAAAAATTGTTAGCGTAATAAGGAACGAAGTGACTGTATTCGCCACAACCCCGCCCCACTTTTTAAAACAAATGATTCAAACAGCAAAAAATAGTATAGAAAATATCATCAGCGCCACAAAAGTGGGGCGGGGTGATGATTTTAATAAGTTCGTTCCGACTCGCTAATAAAATCAATCATGTATCTCAACAAGGCACTCATTTTCGGTAACTTAACTCGAGATCCTGAACAGAAATCACTTCCGTCAGGAACAACAGTGACAACATTCAGCCTTGCAACAAACCGTACATGGACAGATAAAGAGGGTAAGCGACAGGAGACTGCGGAGTACCACAACATCGTTGTATTCGGTCGTCAGGCAGAAACATCAGCACAGTATCTTCGTAAAGGAGCATCAGCGTTGGTTGAAGGACGTATCGTGACACGAAGTTGGGACGGACCAGATGGACAGAAAAAATATCGTACAGAAATTGTTGCTGACCGCGTACAGTTTGGTCCACGAAGTGCAGGTGTGCGGGAGCAAAGCGGAGGTGGATATCAGAAACAAGAAGCACCAGCCGCCGCAAAAGAACCTGAGCTCGATACGATTCAATATCCAGACGCGAGCGACGAAGGTATTAATCCTGACGACATTCCATTTTAAAAAACACAAGAGACTTTATGAAAAACTGTTACTTCACACAAAACAATATCGAACACATCGACTACAAGGATGTCGTGCTTCTTCGTCAATTCATCAACTCATACGGCCGTTTGAAAACACGACGCTACACAGGCGTATGTGCAACACACCAGCGTGACCTCGCGCAGGCTGTAAAACGCGCACGATTCATGGGGTTCCTCCCTTACATCGCCCGCTAGAACGTTTCTGAAGCCCCATCTACTTTGTTGCGAACTCCGGTCCGCCCTCACAATAGAATAACTATTGTTCAGTCCGAGCTTCGCTCACGCCTCGCATCTGAGGTTCCAAACGTTTTCTTGGAGTTTAGGAATAGAAAAAAGCCCAACGGAAAGCATTGGGCTTTTTTGTTGGGCTTTGGTTCAGTAGCCAGCGATTGCTCGGACCTCACGGAAGAGGACTTCGACGTCCGTGGGGATGGGAGCGAACAGGTCGAGTGGGAGAAGCCTTTCGCGAAGGCCCTCGACGTGATTGATGAGGCTTCGTCGGCTCTCCGGAGCCATTTTCCTCATGTTTTCAGGGTCGAGCAGGGGCTCCTTCACGAGAAACGACGACACATCTTGTTTGGTGAATGCCATCAGATTCTCCTCTGTGATTGGAACGTCTAATGTTCTATACCAAAAAACAGGTTGTTTGTCAACCTGTTTGTATTAACGGGTAAACGAGATATTTGTTTTTATAAAGACTTGCGAGTGCGGCGGCACGAGTACGAGGAAAAATCCAGTAGGATTTTATTAGCGACGTAGAGCGAGAGAGGTATAAAAGTACTCTTTTATACCTCCGAGCCGAGGAGCTAACACAGGTTCCACAGAACCTTTATCCGTGCTTTATAAAAACAAATGTGGAGTAGATTTTAGGCGCGACCGACGTATTCTTGAGTTTCTGTGTTGACTTCAATCATGTCACCAGCCTCAACGAACATAGGAGTCGTTATTTTTGCCCCTGTTTCAAGTGTCACAAGTTTGTCGCCACCCTGTGCGGTGTTACCACGGACATTTGGGGGGGCCTCGGTTACTTTGAGGATCATTTTGATAGGCAAACGGATGCCAAATGGCTTTTCTTCGAAGTAGAGACCTTCGAGTTCCATTTTTTCTTTAAGAAATTGTTTTTGATCTCCCAAAAGATCTTCAGGTAACGTTACGCGCTCGGAAGGGTTTCCGGTGCGGTGGAACCACCACTGTGGCGCTTGTCCGCCTTTGGCGGGGGAGTTGTAAATGTAGGTGAGGGGACGTGTTTCGATATCAGCTTCTTCAGCTTTTTCAGAAACGTGGAAAGAGTATTCAGTTACTTTGCCTGTGATGAGATTCTTCAACTTTGTCGCATTCACGGGCTTGCGCTGTTGTTTGCGAAAGACGTGCGACGCCAAAACAGCGTACGGCTCGCCGTTGAAAATAATCACTTTACCAATTCGAATATCGTTATATGCCAACATAAAGCAATAAAAAAGCCCCTCTGGGCACACAGGGAGTGTACCACGCACCTTTTAAACCGACAACCTACGCCTCTTTGAGCTTTGCTTCTATCTCTTTAAGGATTTTCTTTGAGACATCCTTATGCTCTTTCAAGAAAAGACGAGCCGCATCATACCCGCGTCCAATGACTGTTTCGCCGTACTTGTACGATGAACCGCTTTTTTCAATAACACCATTTGCTTCTCCCATCATGAGCATTTCTCCTTCTTTTGAAATACCTTCGTTGTATACGAGATCGAACTCTGCCTGTTTGAAAGGGGATGCAACCTTATTCTTTACCACCTTCACGCGCGTACGACCACCAATAACTTCTTCACCCTTTTTGATTTGTGCGATACGGCGCACATCAAGACGAACGGATGCGTAGAACTTGAGGGCATTTCCTCCCGGAGTTGTTTCAGGATTACCAAACATCACACCAATCTTCATGCGGATTTGGTTGATGAAGATAACAATTGTTTTTGATTTTGCGACGATGCCGGTGAGCTTACGCAATGCCTGACTCATGAGTCGTGCTTGCTTGCCGACATGTTGTGCGCCCATGTCTCCTTCGATTTCGTCTTTTGGCACGAGTGCGGCAACAGAGTCGATGACGATGACGTCAATTTTTCCTGTGCGCACCAACGATTCAACGATTTCAAGAGCTTGTTCGCCTGTGTCAGGTTGAGAGATGAGAAGTTCGTCGATGTTCACACCAAGATTTTTGGTGTACACAGGATCCATAGCATGCTCAGCATCAACGAATGCACACAAACCGCCGGCTTTCTGCGCTTCAGCAATAGCATGAAGTGCAAGTGTTGTTTTTCCTGACGATTCTGGACCATAGATTTCGACGATGCGTCCGCGAGGAAGTCCACCGATGCCAAGCGCGATATCAAGTCCAATAGAGCCAGTTGAAACTGCAGCGATATCAACTTTCGGTGAATCACCAAATTTCATAATCGACTCTTCGCCGAATTTTGTTTTTATCTGCTTGAGCGTATTTTCGATATCATTGTCCAACCGCTTCAATTCTTTTGGTTCTTTCTTTTTGAATGCCATAAACGTGTGTGCGAGTAATACTTAAGTATACTAATTTCCGATAAATTTTTTATTAACTATCTATAGGAGCAGTCGAGGATGCGATTTCGTCAATAGGGGATGGTGAGCGAGGCAACGCCTCAATATAATATTGAGGCGTTGCCTCTGGTGTATATATCACTTCGCGTGATTCCTGTGCCACATTTCCAAAACGATCTTCCACAGAGACCACAAAGAGGTTATAGCCCTCAAGTACGGATACCGTCTCAGAGAAGGCCCCTTCCTCGTCCACAAAAATAGGACTACCATTGAGTGTAATTTTGACGATACGCTGTGTCGTACCCGTAACGTCGATTGTCGGTGTTGTGACAGTCTCTCCGGCAAGGGGCGTTAGGAGTATGAGTTCTGGACCATACAAAAAACCGCGGAACTCGTAGTAGCTGTACAAAAGTAAAGCTATGAGTCCTGCTCCGAATATCAGCATTTTTACGCGTCGGCGATTTTTCGTGTGCATACTACGCTATATCTTCTCCTTCAGTCGCACCTCCGTGCTCAACAAGAATATCGCGGGGCTTTGCCCCGTCAGCGGGGCCAATAATGCCGCGCTCTTCAAGAATATCCATCAAGCGCGCTGCGCGCGCATACCCAACACGGAGTTTTCTCTGCAAATATGATGTTGACGCTTTGCCCGCATGAATAACCGTCTCACGGGCTTCCTCAAAAAGATCATCATCAATATCATCGTCGTCACCACCAAAATTCGTGCTTGATGAAGAGCCACCTTTCATTGCGTCAAGGTCCATCGCAACATCAAAGAACGCATCGTCGTTACCATGATTACGCAAGAAGTCAGTCACTTTCTTTACTTCTTTTTCAGTGATGAATGCTGATTGAATACGTTTTGGTTTACTCATGTCACCTGCAGTGAAGAGCATGTCACCAGCACCAAGGAGTTTTTCAGCACCTGACGTATCAAGAATAGTTCGTGAGTCGATTTGTGATGATACCTGAAGCGCGACACGACCCGGAATGTTTGCTTTGATGAGACCAGTGATGATGTTTACCGATGGACGTTGTGTTGAAAGAATAAGGTGAATACCAACAGCGCGTGACATCTGTGCCAAGCGCACGATACCTGCTTCGAGTTCGCGTGGGTATGTGCTCATGATGTCAGCCAACTCATCGATGATAAGTACGATGTACGGCATTGTCTCAGGTGTTTCAATCTCTTCGTCGGCACCTTTATTTTTTAATTTTTCAAGTGCAGGAGAGAGAATTGTCGAGTGATACGATGAAATATCACGCACACGCTTTTCTTCAAGCACGGTATAGCGTCGTTCCATTTCATGTACGAGCCACTTCAAAGAGAGGATTGTTTTCTTTGGATCAGTAATCACTGGCGTCAAAAGGTGGGGAATGCCGTTGTAGAGCGTCAATTCAACGCGCTTTGGGTCAACCATGACGAAACGGAGCGCATCAGGGCCATTGCGGAAGAGAAGTGAGTTAATGAGGGCGTGGATCGTGACTGATTTACCAGAGCCCGTAGCACCCGCAATAAGCATGTGTGGCATCTTGGCGAGGTTGGTAAATGTTGCATTGCCATCAACATCACGACCTAGGGCAACCATGAGCGGTTTATCCGATCCTGCATAGTCAGGGCTCGTGAGGAGGGTTGAAAGACCAACCGTAGTCTTTGCAGAGTTTGGCACTTCAACACCAACGAGCGCCTTACCAGGAATTGGAGCTTCGATACGAACAGGGTGAGCGGCCAGAGCGAGCTCAAGGTTTTTCTGGAGACCAAGAATTTTTGAAAGGCGGACACCTTCAGCAGGCTTCATTGCGTAGCGAGTCACTGATGGTCCGATTGAGACTTCATCCATCGCAACATCGATACCAAAATTCTGGAGCGTACGTTTAATGATGTTTGCATTTGCTTTGATATCACCAACACCAGGTGTTCCAGAATCTCTCGCAAAAATAGAAAGTGGGGGAGGAGTGTATGTGCTCAAGCTTGCAAGAAACGGAGCGAATGCAGGAACAGATTCGTCATCACGTTTTTTCTTTCCAAAGAATCCTTTCTTTTCTGCTGACTCGAGGGCTTCTGCTCCTGCAACTTCTTCACTATTGTGTTGTGGAAGATTGACCACCACATCATCTTCTTCTGATTCCGCGAGTTCAAGATCTTCCTCTTCAGCTTCACACGCGAGACGCTCCACTTCTTTACGTTCCTTCCATGCGCGGAATGATGCAACAGGATGTGCGTTTGCCAATATAAGGAGTGAGATGAAGAAGAGTGCAATCAAAAACACAACACTTCCTGCGGTATCAAAAAGTGCGCTCAAAGGATGTGCGAGCCATCCGCCGATGAGTCCTCCCATGCCGTCACCCATAATTTCAATCAACCCAAGACCTGAGAGACAAAACATGAGAGAGCCAAGCACATTTGTTATTGCAAGATTTGTTTTTTGGGATTTGAAGTACGAAATACCAAGAAGAAAAAAGAGGGCGGGGAGGAGGTAGTAGCCGAGGCCAAGCAGTTTTGAAAGGCCGTTGTGGAGGTGTGTGCCGACAATGCCAACAACACCGAATGAGGCCAAAATGAAGAAAAGGGCTATAGCGAAAAAGACAATAGAAAGCACTGCGTAGATAGTGTCCTTTGCGAGCCCAAGTCGTCCGGCAGATTCTTCCGTTTCTTCAGTCAAAGCGCGGTTCTTCTTTTTCTTTTTTGCCATACATCCATTATAAGTCCTTACTCCTTAAAACCAACGTGGAAAACAAAGAAAGTGCTGATCAAGAAATATAAATATTCCACTGTGGACAACTTTCTACCTCGCAAAAGAGAAAGAAAATATCTATGTGCATGGAAAGGTGCCATTGACACGAGTCTTAAGGACTCTCATAGGTTGGCTTTCTTCTTGTCTTTTTAAATGTCCGAGAGTACAGTTCAAATGTCTTTAATCATATCTCTAGGACATGTTTGAACAAAAGGACATAATCCTAAAAGACAGTTTAAACCCAACCCACTCTTGGGGTGGTTCTTCCACCGAAGCAATAAGCAGGATTGTAAGCGCACTATATATGGTGACTGGCTTGCTATCAGACAATGAGCCTCTTAAAGGACATTTGAGAAACAAAGCACTGAACATCTTTTCCGAAATCGTTTCATTTGTAAAAGACAAGAAAAAGACTGTTCTTGATATCCAGATCTCCCTCGAAGAAATAATGTCCCTTATTGATACAGGAGGACGTGCTGGCCTTATTTCACAGATGAATAGAAACGTCCTTCTGGAAGAGATAATCCGCTTTTCTAACACTCTTGAGGAGTTTGGCACAAAAGGTTTAACAAACCTTGTGTCTGATATAACGACACTTTTCCATACACCATTGTCCACTCCAAAAGAAGAGCCTTTGAAGCCTGTATTTATGCCTCGGATTTCTAAAGGACATTTTGATAAAGGACGTATATCTAAAAATGTCCTTTATAAAAAACAAAAAGACGACGCCCCTAAAAAGAAAGCTGGAAATGAAGATAGAAAGGAAACAATCATTGGTATATTAAAACAAAAGGGAGAAACGACGATAAAGGACATATCTTCTGGAATTCCCGATTGTAGTGAGAAAACGATTCAGCGTGATCTAAATGAATTGGTGGATAAAGGACGTGTGAAGAAGAAAGGGGAACGCCGTTGGACCACATACCTCCTCTAAAGAGAAGGTTTGATCGCCTCATTTTAGATGGGGTTTTTGTGTAACATTTTGCGATAAAACCTATATATACCCGATACCCCAAGGCATCAAAAAGATTGTCTAAAGCAGCGCTTTCTGGTATAGTGAGAAGACTCTTTTGGGGTCAAAAAACCATTTATCCACAAAAGGTTTTGGAGCCTTAGGAGAGAGTCTTTATACTGTATCGTACATATCGCGAAGGCGATGTGTACGTGAGGAGCACTTTGTCAATTTTATACTGAAAGACCAAGGGTATTTGTAACACTCTTGGCAAAGTTTTTTCCGGATGTCCACCAATCTAGGACGACATTATCGTGAGCCGATATTGATTTCATGGTACTAGCTTCTTTTCTTCATGCAGCGGGTGTGCCGCGTGAGGTACGTCCGTTCGCAGGAAGTAAAGAAGATAGTGAAAGTTTATAAAAAAGTTATTAGTAAGCAATTTAGTAGTAATTCGTTTGAATTACATTACAACAAGCATATGAAAAAATTGATTCTCGGCTTGGCAGTTGCTCTTGCTCTCGTTGCGTCTGCACCAGCACACGCAGCAACAGTAGAGGATCTCCAGGCAGAAATTGATGCGCTTCTCGCACAGCTCCAGGGCTTGAGCGGGGGTTCATCAGCAAGCTGTTTCGCATTCACTCGTGACCTCACTGTAGGTGCATCGGGTGCAGACGTTACAGAACTCCAAAATTTCCTTGCAGCGGAGGGATTCTTCTCGGTCGCAGCAACAGGTTACTTTGGATCTATTACACAGGCATCAGTCGCAGCATGGCAGTCAGCTAACGGTGTAGCACCTGCAACAGGTTACTTCGGCGCAATTTCACGCGCTAAGTACAACAGCATGTGTACAACATCAACTGATGACGACAGCGACAGCGACAGCGACACAGTCTCAGGCGGTGAGTCAGACCTCAACAACTTTGAAGGCTCAAGCGGCAATGACTCTGACGTTGAAGAAGGCGGCGAAGCAGAAGTCATGGACTTCGAATTCGACGTTGACGAAGCAGACGCTGAAGTTGAACGTGTTGACGTTATGTTCAAGTCAACAGGTGCTGACGGCGACACAGAGCCTTGGGAAGTATTCGATGAGATTACTCTCTTGCTCGACGGCGACGAAGTCGGCTCAGCTGACGGTAGCGACGAAGACAACTGGGATGAGGACGAAGACGATGAATATCGTATTCGCTTCACGAACGTTGACTCAGTCGTAGATGAAGACTCATCACCAGAATTTACGGTGATGGTTGGAACTCAGAACAACATTGATGACGTCGATAGCGATGTCGCATGGACAGTCTGGGTACCTGAAGAAGGTGTTCGCGCACTCGACGGTGAGGGTATTGACCACACTATCGGTGATGCAGACGCACTCTCAGGCGCATCTGACGAAGTTGAATTCGACATCGACGTTGCAGGTGAAGGAGAAGAGCTCACAGTTTCTGAGTCAGACAACAACCCTGACGCAACTGTACTCGAACTCGAAGATGACGAAGTTTCTGATTGGATGGAAGTTCTTGTCTTCACTCTTGCAGCAGAGGACAACGACATCGAAGTCTCAGAACTCCCACTTCGTGTAATTGTTTCTTCATCAACATACGCAGCAATCGTTAACGACGCAATGCTCGTTATCGACGGCGAAGAATTTGATGACTTAACAGCGTCAACAACATTGGACGGTGGTTTGACATTCGACTTTGACAACGAAGAACTCGTTGTTGAAGATGGTGAGGAAGTTGAAGTCTCACTCCAACTCGAATTCAACGCACTTACTGGTGGAAACCCAGGTATGACAGTTACAGCCTCTGTAACATCAGACGATGTTGACGAAATAGAAGCTGAAGGTGCTGACGATCTCATAGCTTCACAGCTCAAGGGTTCAGCAACAGGTGATGCACACACGCTCCGCACGGACGGTGTCTCACTTGCAGCTGGCGACATGAGCGCATCAGGTGAAGTAGTTGAGGGCAACGACAACGACCAAGCAACATACACGCTTGAGTTCGAAGTTACAGCATTTGGTGATGACTTCTACATCCCATTTGGTGCAGTTGCTTCAACAACAAGCTGGGTAAGCGAGGGTGTCTCATTCGACTTCCTCAACGGCGACAATGATATTGTTACTGTTGCGGCAGCATCAACGACAGCAAACCTCGACTCGACAGCTGACGAAGACGACAGCGCATGGGTGGTTCGTGAGGGTGATACAGAAACGTTCACACTTACGGTTGACGTCATCCCTGGTAGCAACGCACCATTGTCATACAAGGTGCTTCTCCAGAACGTGTACTTCCGTCTCGAAGGAATTGCTGATACTGCAGCTACTGCACAAGCAGCACTTCCTGAATCAGACTACCGTACGAACGCAGTCAACGTCCTCAACTAACATTAGTTAGTTTCGGATACGACTACTCGTATAGAGTCAATTCGCAAAAACCGCCCCCTTGGGGGCGGTTTTTGTTTGTCCTGCGTAGCCTTGTGCGAAGCAGGATTTGTCTGAGCGAAGCGACGCCTCTGTTTATAGAGGTGTTGCTTCAAAAGTACAAGGTTAAACCTTGTACTAGAGCTTCTTGCTACGCATGTAGTGCTGCGTGTATCATGTTCATATATGCCTGCGCGCGAGCTCTTTAACCGGACGTTCTTCCGGAACACAGTTTCTTTTCTTGTTGTACTTCTTGCAAGCTTTCTTGTGCTTGTTGTGGGGGAATATGTTCGCACACAGCAAATGTCACAAGAGGCTACGCTGATTGAATCGTACTCAGGTTGTATTACGAGCGAAGGCAGTCCTTGCTAACAAAAACACCCCGCCGTGTGTACGGCGGGGGGTTTTTTATTTCTCCTGTTTATTTTAAAAGACTTTCAACAATTTCCTGAACAATCTTTCCGTCAGCTTTTCCTTTGAGATCTTTCATGACAGCGCCAATGAATTGTCCTTTCTGTGATGCGTCTGTAATTCCCATAGCCTCTTTCTTTGCAATCACTGCGGCCTCAATCTCTTCTCGGCTCATTTGAGCAGGAAGGTACGTCTCAATAATAGCTAGTTCTGCTTGTTCGTTCGCGGCTAATTCTGGGCGACCTCCGGCAGTAAACTGTTCAATGGCGTCCTTACGCTTCTTTGCTTCGCGCATGATGACAACGAGTGCCTCCTCGTCAGTAACCTCATCATCAGGCTTTCGCTTGAGAGCAACCACTTCGTTCGTAAATGCTGCTGAAAGTGCTCGCAAAACCATGAGCTTTGTCTGGTCCTTTGCTCGCATGGCGTCTTTGATACTTTCTTTGATGTTCTGATGCAGTGACATATATATTTGTGTTTATAAGTCTTCGTATGATACCACAAGGGACCTCGGAGGCACGTGGTATAATCGCTTTAATGAATACCGAGACACTCGTTTTTGCGATACTTATCGTTTTGCTCAATGCAGGCGTTGTGTGGTTTTTCCTTCGCAAAAAACAGGAAGAGACGAAACCATCGCAGGGACTCGATCTCGTATTGCAACAAATTAATGAGCTTTCACGCACGGTTGATATGAAGTTGGGCGAGAATGCGAAGACGATGCATGAATCAATACGCGCACAGCTTGGTGAATCGACACGCATTGTAAAAGAGGTGACGGAAGGTCTTACAAAGCTTGATGAGACAAACAAACAGGTGGTGTCATTCGCTGACCAACTCCAAAGTCTTCAAGATATTCTCCAAAATTCAAAGCAACGTGGGGCGCTTGGTGAATATTATCTTGAAAAGGTTCTGCAAGACATATTCGCGCCAGATCAGTATGTTCTGCAATATCCTTTCCAGAACGGTGAGATTGTTGATGCGGTAATCTTTCTCCGAGACAAAAAAGTTTTGCCTATTGACTCAAAATTTTCTCTCGAAAATTATCGCCGGCTCATTGAATCGCGCGATGCAGAAGAAAAGATACGACTTGAGAAAGCATTTGTTAATGACTTAAAACTGCGTATTAAGGAAACGAGTAAGTATATTCGTCCTGCGGAAAATACAATGGACTTTGCGTTCATGTTTATTCCATCAGAAAGTATTTACTACGACTTACTGTCAAATAAAGTTGGTGTTGTGGGAGGTGACGACGGAGAGTCGAATCTTATCCAACGAGCGTACAAAGAATACAAAGTTATTATTGTTTCTCCAACAACATTTGTTGCGTACCTCCAGACGGTGCTCCAGGGACTCCGTGGACTACAGATTGAGGAACAAGCAAAAGAAATTCAGAAGCGTGTTGGGGAACTTGGTCGTCACATAGCTAATCACAATGCATTTATGCTGAAACTCGGTAACGCACTTGGGACAACAGTCAATCATTTCAATACCGCTCATAAAGAACTCGGAAAAATAGACAAAGACGTTGTTCGTATTGCTGGAGAAACAGGAGGTATTGAAATACTTTCGATTGAGAAGCCACAAGTGGAAGAATAACAAAAAACGCCCTTGGGGGCGTTTTTTTTGTATCTTGTTGCGGGGGCAGGAATTTGGTCACGAATCACTGTTATTTTCTTTGAATTGAACGTGTAAGTGAGCTTATCCTCTTGAAACGACTTGCGAGCGCGACGGCGCGAGTACGAGGAAAAATCCAGTAGGATTTTATCCGTGCGTTTCAATAGGACTAGGCGAACGATTGTTGCGGGGGCAGGAATTGCACCTGCGACCTCAAGGTTATGAGCCTTGCGAGCTACTACTGCTCTACCCCGCTGCGTAGCAAAGAGTATAGAACATGAGACTCTTTTTAACAAGTATTCTTTGCTACAATATAGAATAGATGTTTTTGACAGTGGAGGTTCTATGCCCAAATACGACACATTGGGACGCATTCTCGAGCGGGCTCGAGAAAAGCTTGGCATGACACGGGATGCGTTTGCGCGTTTTCTTGAACTTGGAAACGGTAAGAAGATTGGTGCGTTCTACAACGCAATCCTCTGTGCGCATCGGAACTTTCCCAAGAAGAAGTTGCCGAATCTGATGGCGATATGTGAACTCTCTCAAGAAGACGCAGAACTGCTTCTCGGTATGCGACAACTTCGTATGCGAAAGTTGATGCTCCCTGATATTAACTTGAGTGAGAATGATTTGCTCCGTATGGTCGACATCGTAAAGGGTGTTGGTAGTTCGGTTCCTCTTAAGGTGCTTCTGGAGCGTCTTCCTGAGTTACAAAAAAGAGGCCGTTAGGCCTCTTTTTTATTTAACGGGTAAGTGAGATATTTGTTTTTATATAGACTTGCGAGTGCGCCCTGCCTGTCGGCAAGGGAAAACTACGGTTTCCTCGGTCACGAGTACTTTCTTACTGAAAGCTTCGCGATCCAACTTCACGTTGTCGCACGCCGGTCTTGCGTCATTACGCCAGCCCATGTCTTATTCCCTCGGGTTCGATTCCAGCCTAAAAATTTTGTGCTGACGGCTGGAATCGAACCAGCGACCTAGGGCTTATGAGTCCCTCGCTCTAACCAACTGAGCTACGTCAGCAAACGAGTATTGCATGCACCTCGAGCGCGGTTTTCGTTTTAGAGAGATGGAAGGAAGCTTGCTTATTTTCCGGCTCGAGAAGACGAAAATGGGAGCGCGAGGGGTATATGCTTGGAGTGCCGCTGAGGAAAGAGGGTCTTCACTCTTACGTCAGCATATGAGGATGATACGCGACCCAGGGCGTAGTTATCGAGAGAAGAGAAAAAAGAAGCTTGCTTACTTTTTCTCGCCGTCGAGATGATGGGAGCCCAAGACTGGTCATGTAAGTCCGAAGCGCTGACGTATACCTTATACAACAGCGCTGTCGCATTCTACAATAAAAATAGGAAAAGCAGAAGCCGCCTCGCGATTTAGCGAGGCGGCTCTTTTTGGCGGAATCGACGGGACTCGGTCACGAATCACTAAACTCGACGACTCGTTAAGTGTTCGCGACCCCGCCTCGTCTACCTACGGTAGACTCCGGCCTTCTCGTCCCGTCCAAAATGTCAATTTTGGCGGAATCGACGGGACTCGAACCCGCAACCTCTTCCGTGACAGGGAAGCGCTCTAACCAGTTGAGCTACGACTCCAAATGAAGATGACACGCAGTTCTAGGGCGTAGTCATCGAGAGAAGAGAAAAAGGAAGCTCGCTTACTTTTTCTCGCCGTCGAGATGAGGGGAGCCCGATTGACTATGTGGTCTGAATGCTGGAGGTGGAAGCTTCGCTTACGACGAACCCTTCGCTTACGACTCCAGACTCTGATGATATTACCAGAATTGACCTAAAAATCAATTATCCTCTTTTAGTGTCCAGGGTGCTTTTAATGTTTCTAAATCATGAGAAAATAATCCTAGTATGATTGGACCATTAGATAGAGGACTAGTGCACCTTGCACGGAACCTGACCGTTCCGGTTGCCCGTTTTGGCCTCTTTGTTATCTTTTTTTGGTTTGGTCTTTTGAAGCTCCTTGGAATGAGCCCTGCTGCGGGGCTGGTTCGCAATCTCTATACACAGACAATCTCATTCATGTCGTTTGACGTCTTTTTCATGCTCTTCGCGGCATTCGAATGTCTTATTGGGATTCTCTTCCTCATTAAGGGAACGGAGCGTGTTGTCATTCCGCTTCTTTTCATCCACATGGCAATGACGTTCATGCCACTCTTTATGTTGCCGGAAATCACGTGGCAGGCGCCTTTTGTCCCAACACTTGAAGGGCAATATATCATCAAAAACCTCGCAATTATCGCCTCTGCGCTCGCTATAGCGGCTCATATGCACCCTGTGCGAAGGAGTATAGGATCGTAAACACTGGGGGGGTGCTGTGGTAAAATAAAGGTGTTATTACATAAACCGAGATTATGCAATCTTTTTCAATTAAAGAGGCGCTTACGTTTGCCTGGAACACGTTCAAGAAAGAACCATGGCTTTACGGAGGTATTGCGCTTGTGGCACTTGTTATTTCAATCGTCGTTGACAACATTGGCAAAAATGCGGGCGGACTTATTGAAGTGGTCGTGGATGTTGTAAGTGTGTTGGTGCAGTGGTGGATTTACCTTGGCTTCGCACGCATCGCACTTAACGCACAGGCAGGTCGCCCAATCAACTTCAAGATGTTGTTTGCAGAGAAATGGGAGACTCTCTACAAATTTGCGCTTGTGATGGTCCTTACCGGTGTCATTGTTGTTATCGGATTTGTATTGCTCATTGTTCCAGGCATCATCGCACAACTTATGCTCTCAATGGTTGTCTTTATTACACTTGAGAAGCACATGGGTATTGTAGAGACACTCAAGGAAAGCCGCCGTTTGACGGATGGTCACAAGTGGAACCTCTTTGGTTTTATGCTTGTCGCTATTGTTATTAACATTCTCGGCGCGCTTCTCTTTGGTGTTGGACTTCTCGTTACGATTCCGGTGACGATACTTGCGCTTACATATATCTACAAGAAGCTTGATCGTCGTGATGACATCGAGCTTGCGGCAAAAGCAATGCCAATGCCTGCTCCTGCTCCCGCAGCACCGACTGCACCTTCTGCTCCTGCGCAGATGTAATTGAAATACTTTTCAAAAAAACACCTCCTGACGGGAGGTGTTTTTTCGTGTAGGATACGGAGGAGCAAAGCCGTTGTATCGGATACACCGTCTTCGCTCGTGGCTCATAGTTAATCAGGTTCCCGCTTTCTCGAATACAAGCTCCCACCTTCTCGATTCAAAAGAAAAGTAAACAAGCTTCCTTTTCTTTCTCCCCTCGAAGGCTACGCCTGCTTCTCGAAAGCTACGCCCCAAACTGCGAGTCCACTCACTAGCCGTTGTAGCTCAGTTGGTAGAGCACGTCCATGGTAAAATCTTGCCCTTTTGGATGGAAACATTCAAAACGAATCCCGAATAACGGTTAATGGCCTAACGATAGGTTGAGACCGTAGCACTCTTTTGAGAGGGCTCGAACGACTGACAAGGGAAGCGTCGCACTCTGCACGCTCGACATACAGTCTAGCCCCACGCAATATTCGTTTGAATGAAAAACGTGGGTAGCACGAAGGACGGGGTCGCCGGTTCAATCCCGGCCAACGGCTCAATTTTTGCTTGAAAAAGAGCCATATCTCGGCTATTGTAATCGCACGGCCTCATCGTCTAACGGTCAGGACATCGCCTTCTCAAGGCGGTAATCGGGGTTCGATTCCCCGTGAGGTCACAAAAATGAAAGACTCTTTTAGTGAGCGGGTAGTAAAAGCGGCACAGAAGATTCCGGCAGGTCGTGTGACAACATACGGGCGAATTGCACGCGCCGCTGGCAGCGGGGGAATAGCCGCACAATCAATCACTTCAATTTTAGGAAAAGCAGCCGACGAAGGAGTAGAGATTCCATTTCATCGCATTGTGTATGCTGATGGAAAGATTTGGGTGAACAGTGAATACAGAAAAAAGCGTATGGCACTCTATAAAAAAGAGGGAATTATAGTTGATGAGAATGACAGAATAGAAAACTTTGCAGATAAGTTATTTGAATTTTGATATGAAAAAGCGTTGTCCATGGGTCAAAGAATCGAACGAACTCTATATGCAGTATCACGATACTGAGTGGGGAGTTCCTGTGCACGATGATAGAAAAATATTTGAATTTTTAGTTCTTGAAAGTGCACAGGCAGGACTTTCGTGGGAGACAGTTTTGAAGAAGCGGGAAAATTATCGAAAAGTATTTGCGGGATTTGACACCACCAAAGTTTCTAAGTTTAGAGGTTCAGATGTTAGGAAGTTGATGAAAAACGAAGGTATCATCAGAAACCGTGCAAAGATTGAATCGGCAATCAACAATGCAAAGCGATTTTTGGAAGTGAAAAAAGAGTTCGGCACATTTTCAAAATACATCTGGGGTTTTGTGGGAGGAAAGACAATCAGGAATAAAATCCGCACGCATAAAGATTACAAAGCAACATCTCCCGAATCAGACGCACTTGCGCGTGATATGAAAAAACGAGGCTTTAAATTCCTAGGTTCAACAGTCTTATATGCTCACATGCAAGCAACAGGCATGGTCAACGACCACAGTGTGGATTGTTTTAAGAGTAAAAAATAAAATCAAAGTTTTAAATTCTTTAAATCAATTTTATCTATCTCTGTTATTCTCTAATTCGAGCGAATTAGAGAATAACCATGAAAGAAAAAGAAATAACAAAAGTACTTAAGGCACTTGCAAATGCCCGTCGACTGCGGATTCTTAGTCATCTTAAAAAAGAGAATGGGGCAACTGTTTCTGGTGTTGCTCGAAACATAAAATTATCTTTCAAGGCAACATCAAAACATTTGATTATTTTATACGCTGCCGGAATTATCGAAAAAGAACAACGAAGCCTTGATGTATATTGCTGTATTACCAAAAATGTACCTCAATTTGTAAAATACATTCTGAAATCTTTATAAAAAGACCAGCCCAAAACCATTCTCTAATTCGAGCGAATTAGAGAATGGTTTTTAAGGGCTAGAGGGCGCGAGTTTTGATTTCTTCTTCGAGTTTCTCTGTAAAGGCTTCAACGGTAAGTACTTCTTTTGTTCCGTTGCGATGTTCGACAGTAATAGTGTTGCTTTCAACCTCTTTATTGCCAACAACAATCGCATATGGAGATTTCGATACTTTCCATGAGCGGATTTTTTTCCCCAATCCTTCATTTGAATTATCAAACTCAACACGAATGCCTTTGTCCTTGAGTACATCGTTTACTTTCTGTGCGTACTCAAATTGTTCTTCGCTCACAGGAACAACGTTTACCTGAACAGGCGAGAGCCATGTTGGGAGAGCGCCGGAAAAGTGTTCCAAAAGCATCATTATAAATCGCTCGGGAGAACCGATAATAGCGCGGTGAATCATGACGGGGTGTTTTTCTTTCCCATCCTTATCGGTGTAGGTAAGATCAAAACGCTCTGGCATCACAAAGTCGATCTGTACTGTAGAAAGTTGCCATTCTCGCCCAAGCGCATCTGTTGCCAAGAGATCCATTTTTGGTGCATAGAATGATGCTTCGCCTGGGCCAGGGAAATATTCGATATCATTTCGCTTCATTATCTTTTCTGCCCATGCTTCTACTTTGTCCCATGTGTCAGGGTCACCAAGGTATTTGCTCTGATCGTTAGGATCTCTTGTTGAGAGGCGATATTTATACTTAAAACCGAATGTCGCCATAACTTTTTTCGTCATTGAAAGTGCAGTGTCAATTTCCTCATCCACCTGATCTTCGCGACAGAAAATATGACAATCGTCTTGAGAGAAAGCACGAACACGTGCAAGACCATTCAACTGGCCAGGCTGCTCATCGCGGTAGAGCATTGCAAAGTCGGTGTAGCGTACAGGCAAATCTCGATAACTCTTTGGCGAACTTGCATAAATCTGAGTGTGCTGCGGGCAGTTCATTGGCTTGAGGAAAAACTCTTCCTCAGAGTAGTTTGAGACAACACGGAACATGCTGTCTTTATACTTATCGTAATGTCCTGATTGTTTGAAAAGTGAAGCTTTTGCCATCTGAGGCGTCCACACTTGCTCATAACCCTCTTTTGACTGGAGAGATTCAATATATTCGTTAAGAAGACGTCTGATGAGGGCACCGCGGGGTGTGTAAAGAGGAAGGCCGCTACCGACATAGTCAGAGAAGGTAAACAAATCAAGTTCTTTTCCAATTTTTCGGTGGTCGCGTTTCTTTGCTTCCTCTTGCTGTGTTTTGTACGCATCAAGTTCTTTTTTTGATGTGAACGCCAAACCATATACACGAGTAAGCATTTTGTTTTTTTCATCACCGCGCCAGTACGCACCGGCAAGATGTGAAAGAGAGAAAGAGTTGACATCGATATCTTTTGCGGGATGATCAACGTGTCCACCGCGACAAAGGTCAGTAAAACCTCCGCATGTGTAGAGTGTTATTGTTTCTTCTCGTTCAACAATTTCATTGATAAGTTCTTCTTTGTAAATATTCCCAGCAAACTTTTTAAGTGCGTCTTCTTTTGAAACTTCTTCATGTGTAAATTCTTTCCATGAAGGAAGGAGGTCACGCATTTTCTCTTCAAGATTTTTGAGGTCATCTTCCTGAAGCGGTTTTGAAAACTCAAAGTCGTAGTAAAAACCTGTATCAATTGCAGGACCAAGGGTAGGTTTGGCGTCTGGATAGATATCCAAAACAACAGCAGCCAAAAGGTGGGCGAGGGTGTGGCGCATAGGCGCAAGATCCGAGGCCATGTCGTGCTTTTTCATAGAAAAGATAGGTTGATTTTAGCACACCATCTCCGGCTTGTCGTTTCTGTCATCCTTGGGTACAATGACGCCGGACGTTTTTTAAAAAAGGGGGTCTCAGATGTTACACCCGTTTCAAAGGAAGGGTTGGGCTGAGAGAAAAACGGAGTTTTTGGTAGAGTCTCTGGTTGAGGTCAAGGCGAAGTCTCCTAAGGAACGATTTCTGAAAAGAAAGAACGCCGGTCCTGAAGGACCGGCCAGTGCCCACCTCTTCGAGGTTGGCAAGCATCTGGGCATTTCGGTCGCGCGCGTTTCCGTACAGGTGGGAACGCGCAACTGGGGCTTTGCCAAGCGAGACTTCATGATTGGGTACTACCGATGTACGCTCCACTTCCTTCGGACATTCCGCGGGGAGGTTCATCGGTACTCGTTCCCAGGTGTGACGCGCTCTGCACTTCTGAAATCATCATTCACGTTGTTTTTCAGGGTTCATCCGGAGAACGGGAACGAAATCTTCATCGTTCCGAATAGTGTTTTGCTCGAAAGGTTTTCTGAAGGGGCTTCCTTCATGCGATTCTACATTCCTCTCGAGAAATCCAAAAAAAAGGTGTTCGGGAAAGGCCCTATCAAGTGGTTCTCGTATCTGAACGCGTGGCATCTGTTGCAGATGCCACGCAGCAACAAAACCTCAGCTAACGGCTGAGGTTTTCTTTTTACTAGAGTGTTTTTGCGTGGTTTGCCAACATTGAGAGTTCACCATTCCTGCTTGAGATTTTTCCTTTGATGCCGAGACACATACCAGGAGTGAGGAGGCTTTTTGATGCTTCAAATGATTTAGGGAAAAAGACGACTTCAAGCGTTCCTGACATATCACTTATTTTTACGAATGCCATTTTGTCACCTTTTTTTGTAAGAATGGCGCGCACATCTTCAACAAGACCGTACACGACAGAGGTGACACCGGGTGGTAAGCCTTTCATCTTTTGAATATTCGTATTTGTGGTATCCATGAACTTTTTGTGTGCATCCAAGGGGTGTCCGGAAACATACAAACCGAGCAACTCTTTTTCCCAACGCAATTTATCTGTCGTTGTTGCGGGCTCTGCTTCTTTCAAACGAAGCGCAGAGAATGGCATCATAACGCCGCCAAACAAACTATCTTGTTCTTTGTTTAAAACAAGTGATTGTTTGTGGTGGGCGAGGAGCGTATCGATGTTTGCGAGCATTTGCCCTCGTTCGCCGAATGCATCCAAGGCACCAGACTGAATAAGTGCTTCAAGTGATTTTTTATTTAAGTTTTTATCTTTTACGCGTGTGAGAAAATCCTCAAGAGATGCGTACACGCCGTTTGCTTTCCGTTCTTCGATGATTGCTTCAGCAACACCCTCACCAAAGTTTTTTATTGAGTAGAGACCAAAACGGATTTTTTCTGGCTCACCATCTTTTTCTGGCACCACAGAAAATGGACCGAAACTTTCGTTGACGTCAGGCGGTAACACTTCGATGTGCATGCGCTTACATTCTGAAATAATTTCAGCGATTTTCTCAACATCACCAGCTTCAGCCGTAAGGATTGATGCCATATAGACGCTCGGGTAGTTCGCTTTCATGTACGCTGTTTGGTAGGCGACACGTCCATAACTTGCGGCATGGGCTTTGTTGAAACCGTACGCGGCAAACGGCTCGATGAGTTTCCAGAGTTCCTCGGCTTTTTGAAGTGACATGCCGTTTTTGACCAAGCCCTCGGTGAGCTTCACTTTTTGTTCTTCCATGAGGGCTGGAATCTTTTTACCCATGGCTTTGCGGAGTTTATCGGCTTCAATCCATGAAAAACCACCAAGCTCAATCGCAATCAACATGACGTCGTCCTGATACGTAATCACACCGTATGAACGATCGAGAATTGATTTCATGCGCTCGTCGAGGAAACGAATCTTTGATGCATCGTGTTTGCGCGCGACGTACTCCGGAATCATTTCGATCGGACCAGGGCGATAGAGAGCAACCATGGCGTTGATGTCGTGGATGGTTGTTGGTTTGAGTTCAACGAGGAACTTGGTCATACCACTGCCGTTCAACTGGAAGAGACCTTCAGTTTCGCCGCGCGCAAGCATTGCAAATGTCTTTGGGTCATCGAGCGGAATATTTTCGATATCGATATCAATGTTATAAATCTTTTTCATGCGCTTGACGGCATCAGCGAGAATCGCGAGGTTTCGAATACCAAGGAAGTCGAACTTCAGAAGGCCGACGTTGTCTTCACCGACGGCATGCATATCAAATTGTGTGATGAGTTTTTCTTCTCCTTTCGTATCAAACTGCAAAGGGACGAGTTCAATGAGGGGGATTGGCGAAATAACCACACCCGCGGCATGTACAGAGATGTGACGAGCACAGCCTTCAATTTTCTTTGCCATATCGATGATGCGGCGGGCATCGTCGTCATTCTCATACATTCTCTTGAGCTCACTTTCTTCTCTGAGCGCGCGATCAATCGTCATGGGGAATCCTTGTGAACCCAGGGGGATTAATTTTGCGATGCCGTCAGCAGTTCCAACGTCGTAGCCGAGGGCGCGCGCGGCGTCGCGCACCGAGCCGCGCGCAAGCATTGTTCCGAACGTACCAATCTGTGCGACTTTGTCCGCACCATATTTTTCGCGCGCATACGTAATCATTTCATCACGACGATTATCAGCGTAATCCATATCGATATCAGGAGCAGACGGACGATCAGGATTAAGAAAACGTTCGAACGGCAATTTGTATTCAAGCGGATCTACGTTTGTAATGCCGGTGAGATACGTTGCGAGTGAGCCAGCGACCGAACCACGGATCGTTGTCAAAATCCCGCGCTCACGAGCAACACGAAGAAGATCTGCCACGACGAGAAAATATGTCGCATATCCTTTTTTGGCGATGATGGAAAGTTCATATTCAAGACGCTCTTTCGCTTCAGGTGTGAAATTGTAATTTCGCCGCTCCACTCCTTCGTATGCAAGCGTGCGAAATTCATCGTCTGCAGTGCGTCCTGATTCAATAATGTAGTTAGGAAACTTCCATTCACCGAGCGTGAACGTGACATTACACATATCAGCAATTTTTTGTGTATTTTCAATTGCTGCAGGAACATTCGCAAAACGTTCCTGCATTGTTTCTCCATTCACAAATGAAAAATCTGCATCGTTGTCACCAAAACCGCCACGGCTACCAAAATCTCCTCCAGATTGGATAGAAAGAAGCGTACGACGCGCAGGGGCATCGTCTGGCTTCATATATTGAACGTCATTTGTAGCAACGAGTGGCACACTGTGTTCACGGCCAAATTTGATTGTCGCATCGACAAGCGCTTGATGATTGTCGATTTCAGGGTGATGTGTTATTTCAAGATACACACTGTCGTTGCCGTAGAGGTTCCGATAAAAATTGACGATTGCGAGGGCTTCGTCCGGACGGCCGCCGACAATTGGTGCAGATGTTTCTCCGTTGAAGATAGGAATAATAGCAAGGAGCCCTTCTTTGTGTGTTTCAAGAAGTTCTTTATCTATGCGTGGCTTATAGTAGAAACCTTCAATGTGGGAATACGTAACAAGTTTAATAAGATTTTTGTATCCAGCTTCATTTTTTGCGAGAAGGACAAGACGTTTGCGGCGGCTGTCGATTCCAGACTCTTTATCAGAGCGTGTGCGCGCGGCAAGATAAAAATCAACACCAATAATTGGTTTGATGTGAGCTTTGACACATGCTTTATAAAAATCGATAACGCCGTAGAGATTGCCGTTGTCGGTGAGTGCGAGCGCTTTCATTTCAAAAGCCTTCGCTGTATTTACCAACTCAGGAATGCGGGGCAAAGCCGACAAGAGGGAATAGTGTGAGTGCGTGTGGAGATGGACAAAACCGGATGACATGCGCCCATTGTACATGTCGGGTTAAGAATCAGGAATTATGAATCATGAATCAAGATTTTACGTGCCCTGATTCATGATTCTAGCTTCATGATTCTTGCTATACAATTGTGGTATGGGAGCTTTAAGGAGAGGAATTGTTGGGGTGGATGAAGCAGGTCGAGGGCCATTGGCTGGGCCTGTTGCTGTGGGGGTTGTACGGATCTCGCATATATCGCCAGTTAAAAGACTCTTTCCCCAAGTGAAGGACTCAAAACAGCTTCCCGAGAAGCGTCGAGAGGAGTGGTTTAAAAAGATTCAGAAACTCAAAAAAGAAGGGCACCTCACATATGGGGTTGCTCTCGTTTCTGCCTCGCATATCGATACGAGAGGGATTGTTGACGCTATTCGGAAGGGAATGAAAAAAGCACTCTTGATGGCTAGCGCGCGCTCAACTGACGCAGTGAAACTCGACGGTGGGTTGCGCGCGCCTGAGGTGTTCAAAAACCAGAAGGCATACACAAAAGGGGATGCGACATATCTTGAAATTGCTCTCGCATCGGTATGTGCAAAAGTGCTTCGCGACAGGAGAATGTGTACATATGCAAAACTCTATCCAAAGTATGGGTTTGAAGTGCATAAGGGCTATGGAACAGCGTTGCACATAACCGCAATCAAAAAATATGGTCTTTCAAAACTTCATCGAAAAACGTTCTGCAAACCAAACAAAAACAAAAGAATTGACAAATAGGTTTAAAATGCTATAATCCTACCCAGACGATTCCTGAATCAATCAGGCGTTCTTTGTACAGGGGGCTACATGGCTGATACCGTCAGCAGGTTCTGCGGCATCCTTCTTCTCAAGGAGAAAAAGCGACGGCCGTATGCACTTCTTCTTCCACACTTCGACGGGCGACGTTTCAAAATCCCTGGCGGAATGCAGGAAACGGGAGACGTTTCTCCCTACGACGCGATGATTCGCGAAGCGATGGAGGAGCTCGAAGTTCGGCCACAGAACGTCGACCTGCAGGGGGAGTACCCCGATACCAACAACCCGCTCAACCTGAGAACTTTCTGGATGGCAGTCGAGTGGGAAGGCCAGATCCGAACGGAACGGAAGCTCATCGAGAACGAGTGGGTTGAGCCTCCGATGTGGATCGAGATCACCTCCGATCTCATCAACGAGCACCACCCTCAGGTGGTGTACTCGCACCTCATGGCCTTGAAGAAGGGAATCGTGTGGGGGAAGGCCAAGCTCGAGACTTTCCACTACTTCGCTCAAAACAACCGAGTCGCCGCCTGAAACCTTTGAAGCCCGAACATGGTTCGATCCCATGTCGGGCTTTTCTTTTTCTCCACTCAGGGTTTTGTAACTATCGGGGGCTTCTCACTGGAGTATCTAACGGTAGAGTGAGCTTATCCCTATTGAAACGACTTGCGAGCGCGACCTGCCTGCGGTAGGCAGGCGGCGCGAGCACGAGGAAAAAGTAAGCTTACTTTTATCCGTGCGTTTCAAGAGGACTATGCGAACGTGTTTTGCGCAGTTTTAAGACCCGTGCTATAGTACAAACCTATGACAGTTCGAATGCGACACACGAAGGGGCACACGGGAAACCGTCGAAGCCACCACGCACTTACGGAAGCGCGTTTTTCTCTCTGTGCGAACTGTGGCGCAAGCCACATTCGTCATCAGGCATGTCCTTCGTGTGGTCAGTACCGTGGACGCCAAGTTATTGACGTAAAGGGTATTGGTGAACGAAGTCTTGCTCGTAAACAAGCAAAGCTCCGCGCAATTGGGCAGCCTTCAAAGCAGACAGCAGACGATACAGCCGCTTCCTCTAAGTAAGATGAAAGGGGCGGTATCGCGTGTTCTTTGCAACAGCACACAAGTGTCGCCTATGACAAACCGCCACCTCGCACGTTCACTTGTTCTTCAGGCTTTATTTGAAGTCGATTTTTCTAATCTCGACAAGAGTGCTATTGCAACTACCCTTAAACGTTTGTCAGACGAATACGCATCAGGCGGTGCGGATATGAAGTTCATGGAGAAGCTCGCGGCGGGCGTTCTCTCAAAACAAAAAGATCTCGACGTTATTATTTCAAAAGCTGCGCCAGACTGGCCATTGGAAAAAATCGCGCCGATTGACCGCAACGTATTGCGTCTCGGTTTATATGAGCTTCTCTTTGGCGATCGCAAAGATGTGCCTGCAAAGGTTGCTATCAACGAAGCTATTGAACTTGCAAAGACATTCGGCGGGGACTCATCAGGACGTTTCGTAAATGGTGTGTTGGGTTCAGTCTACAAAGAAATCGGCGAGCCGGGCAAAGACGAAGTGTCAAAGAAGAAGATGCAGGACGTGCCGTTTGATCAATTACCAATCGAGAAACTTGGCGGTGCTGTGGTGTACGCCAACAATGGAAGCGATATCTACGTAGCGCTTGTGCACGATGTGTTTGGCCACTGGACACTTTCAAAAGGAAAAATTGAAAAGGAAGAAGATGTTCGCGAGGGCACGGTGCGTGAAATAAAAGAAGAGCTCGGTGTTGATGTGGTACTTGAAGACGACTTGGGCTCAAACGAATACGTTGCGTCACATCCAGAACGTGGAAAAAGCCGAAAGCAGGTGCACTACTATCTCGCGAAGGCAGCGTTTCAAGAATTGACCCTTGGTACATCAGGTGGTTTGGATGATGCACGTTGGTTTAAGCTCTCAGAAATCATCAACCTCAACATTTACGATGACATCTTGCCTTTGATTACAAAAGCGATCAATATTCTCGTTGCCGGAAAGAAATAATATGACCACTATGACTTTGGCAGATTTTGAAAAAAGAATAGGCGTAACGTTTAGTGACAAACGTCTTCTTGAAACTGCGTTTACACACCGGTCATTCGTAAATGAACAAAAAAACGGCAAACGCGAGCACAATGAACGTCTCGAATTTTTGGGGGACGCTGTTTTGGAATTGATTACGACAGAATTTTTGTACAAGCGCTACCCAGAAAAGGCGGAAGGTGATTTGACGTCATACCGCGCAGGGTTGGTGAATGCATCAACGCTCGGTACCGTTGCAACAGGATTGGGTATGAATGAATACCTCCTTCTTTCAAAAGGTGAAGCGCGCGACACTGGCCGCGCACGACAATACATTTTGGCGAACACATTTGAAGCGCTCGTTGGCGCAATGTTTTTGGATCAAGGCTACGATGTTACCCGAGACTTTATTGACGCACATGTATTGCCATTGACGGGCGACATTGTTGAAAAACATTTGTGGCGCGATGCAAAGAGCCGTTTTCAGGAATTGGCGCAGGAGCACGATGGTGTAACGCCGTCATATAAAACGTTGAGCGAAGTCGGACCAGACCACAACAAACTCTTTACGATTGGTGTTTTTGTGGGAGACGTTGAAATTGCACAAGGGGAAGGACGTTCAAAGCAAGAAGCAGAGCAGGCCGCAGCACAGGCAGGCCTCGACGCACGTGGATGGAAGTAGGTTGACTTTCAACACATGTATGATATAATACTGAATGGAAATCGGTTATGTGACCGATTGTTCTCCACAACGGCCGTCGCCAGGGAGGCGATAATAAAGGAGAAGAAGTGGGAAACAAAGACGTACGGTTAGTGGCTCCGGCGATCTACAGGATCAAAGGCTCCGATTGGGGCTGGTACAAGTTGGATCAGCTTCTCGAGGGCGTCAACGAGATTCGAGACGACCAGCATCTTTCGAAGCTCGAGAAAGAGGAATTCCTAGAGAATTTCATCTCTCTCGCCGAACATCCGCAAAAAGGGCGGGGGGTTCTCGAGGTCCAGGACGTGCTTCTTTCTCGGAAACAGATTTTGACCGTCGAATCAGAACTTCGCTTTCTATCCAACATCTTCGTTCCCAGCGGTTGGGGACTGCATGTCCTCGCTGTTGTTCGTGCTGGGGTTGTGCGTACCGGAACCCGAGAGGTTTCGGATACAGGCGGTAGCTATGCAAACACAACCAAGGTCTGCTTCGGGGTTCGCCACGACGGAGGAACCATCTCTCCTGTGGTTATCGAGGCCTACAAGTAAAAAGTTTTTCTGCCGGAACGCGCTCGTGCGTTCCGGCAGTTTCTATTTACTACGACATTAATTTGTGGTATTTTGTAGGCCGGTAGTTCTTCATGCAATCTTTTACCGTCCGTTAGGGACAGAAAGGAAAATCATGCTTTTTAAGGTAGCGTTGCAGTTTCCGAGGGAGATTTTTTTCGTCGGCCGCATCTCGTACGGACTGGGTGAGATTAACCCGAACATCGGCGAAGGTGCCATCGGTGAGGACAACTACACGAGAAACATCTCGGGAGAGGCCGATGACCGTGTGGTCTTGGAGGGAGGACGAATCAGTCGTTCCAACAAGAGCTTCTTCAACCAGTCGTTCGTGGGAAAGCGCTACTCTCTCGTGGGAACGCAGGAGGGCAACCTTATCGTCGTGTGGAAGGACAAGTTGGGCGATGGGCAGGCTCTTCAGGAGTTCTTCGAGAAGGTATCCTGTTTCATCGGCGGGGTCGAGCGTCTCACTAAGTTGGGACACGTCATCGCCGCCTAGAGCGGCTACAAGGCCTCCGAGCATTGCTCGGGGGCCTTTTCACATGGAAAAAAAGCCAAATTTTTGCGATAATAAAGCGACATGTATTTGAAGTCGCTCGAAATATCAGGGTTTAAATCATTCGCCGGAAAGGCGTCTTTGTCATTTACAGCACCCATCACATCGATTGTTGGACCAAACGGTTCAGGAAAATCAAACGTTGCTGAAGCGTTTCGATATGTTCTAGGAGAACAATCAATGAAGTCGATGCGTGGACGCCGCACGGAAGATCTCATTTGGAATGGCTCTCGTTCAACACCAAAATCGAACCGTGCATCGGTAAAGTTGAGATTTGATAACACGCCCCATGAAACAGAAGCAGGGGTACGACGTCTTTTTGATATTGATTTTGATGAAGTTATTATCGAGCGCATTATTCACCGCGACGCATCGAGTGAATATCAGCTCAACGGTTCACCAGTGCGTTTGAAAGACATCATCGAATTATTGGCCGCGGCGCACATTGGTGCATCGGGGCACCACATCATTTCACAAGGTGAAGCAGACCGCGTGCTTTCCGTTAACACACGTGAACGTCGGGGCATGATTGAAGATGCGCTTGGTCTCAAAATCTATCAATACAAAAAAGAAGAGAGCGAACGAAAACTTGAGAAGACACGCGAGAATTTGGAGAAAGCAGAAGGATTGCGTCGTGAAATAAAACCACATCTCATGTTTTTGAGTAAACAAGTTCAAAAGATTGAGAAAGCACAAGAATTGGCGAACGAACTCGCCGAAAAATTGATTGAATATTTTGCACGCGAGCATGTGCATATTGAGCGCGAACGTACTGCGTTGAGTACTGAAAAGAAACCGCTTGAGGATCGCATGCATACCGTTGAGAAAGAACTTACACATGCACGCAAAGAATTGGAACGTCTTGAAACAAAAGACACAACATCAGATGATCTTTTGAAAGCAGAAGAAGAACTTCGTACGGTGCGTAAAGAAAAAGACACCATTACTGAAGAAACAGGTTGTATTGAAGGAGAAATCGTTGCGACAAAACGACAGCTTGAGCGCGAGGCGGAGCGACGCGCGAAAGGAGATTTGCGTACGGTGCCGTGGTCTGCGGTTTCAGAGCTCCACGCAAGCGTTCTTAAGGATATTGAGTCACTCGGCAGTTCAGAAGATGTAGGCGCATTTAAGCGCATTGTTGCCACATTTAAAGAGAAACTCACTGCACTTATTGAACGTTTTCGCGGTGACGATACACCACATGCTGAGGAGAAAGAACTTGAATCAACGCTTAAAAAGTTGATGGCACAGAAAGAAACATTGCTTTCAAACCGCAATTCAATTGAAGCCCGTGAAGCATCATTGAGCGACACATACAAAAAAGTTCAAAAAACAATTGAAGACGACAAGGATTCGGGACGAGAAATGGAACGCACAGTCTTTGCGCTTTCTGGCGTACAGCAAGACATCCGTCTTTCTTTGCAGACGCTTTCTGCACGCGAAGATGCGCTTAAAGCGGAGACGGAAGAATGGAAGCGCGACATTGGTGAAGCATCGGCGCTTTTGGGAACACGTATTGCGTATGAAGCACAGGTTGCAACATTTAGAAATGAGCCAGTAGAGGACCGTCACGAACAACACGAACGAAAACGTCTCATTGAGCGCATGAAAATCCGTCTCGAGGAATCAGGTTTAGGAGGATCAGACGATTTGATGAAAGAGTACAAAGAAGTGGGAGATCGCGATGCATTTTTGGAACGTGAAATTGCCGACTTGTATGCGTCCGCAGACTCGCTTGAAGGCCTTATCAAAGAATTGAACACAACACTCTCACTTGAATTTGAACGCGGTGTCGAAAAAATTAATACAGAATTTCAGACATTCTTCTCACTTATGTTTGGTGGTGGAGAAGCAGAACTCGCATTGGTAAAAGAGAAAGTGAAAAAAGAAATTATGTACGACGAAGACGGTGAACCGATACTTTCTCCTGAAACAGACAATGAGGATACAGAGCCAATGCTTGGCGTAGAAATCAAGGTTGCATTGCCACGAAAGAAAATCCGCGGACTTGAAATGCTTTCAGGTGGAGAGCGTGCATTGACCTCAATTGCGCTTATTTTTGCAATGTCACAGGTAAATCCGCCCCCATTTGTGATCCTCGATGAAACAGACGCAGCACTCGACGAGGCAAACTCAAAACGTTACGGCGACATGATTGAAAATCTCGCAAAACGTACACAACTCATTTTGATAACACACAATCGAGAAACCATGTCGCGCGCAGGTGTGCTCTATGGTGTTACGATGGACGCACACGCCGCATCGCAACTCCTTTCAGTCTCATTTACCGAAGCAATCGCCGTTGCAAAGTAGTTAGACTGTTGAGCTCGGATGCTTTTCAAGCAGAGCTCCTTGTGCACGAAGCAGAGATTCTTTGAGCTCAAGCGGATGTGCGGCGTCTTTAATGATAAAATCGACACCTTCGCCAGCGGTGTGGATGGTGACTGTTCCAAATTTCAAAAATGCAGCGACAACACCTTTCATCTCAACCGTTACATCGCGAACTTCTTCAAGACGGAATGTCGAGACTTCAGAATTAAAAATACCTTTGTGTTCGATGTCGATAACGCGCATATTCGTCACAATCCATACGTCCAAGTAGTAATCAGTCCAGCGCAAGAAAAAGATAAACCACAGAACGATAAGCCAGAGCATATAAAAGAACCCAAAGAGGAGCCCACCGGACAATCCGTCATACACATTTTCAAAAAAGCGAATAAGAAGTACTGCAAAAAAGAGAGGAATGAAAAAGAGGACGACGAGTGAAATAAGTCGGGCATAAAACACGAACAAATGTCGGCGAATCATGAAGAGAATTTCTTCACCGGGATTCAAGCGCACCAATGGTCGTATCTCGTTCATATTACGCAAAGAAAAGAAGAGCGGCCGCGATGATAAGGAGCACCGAGCCGCCAATGTGGTGTACAAGTCTTGTCGCCTTTACGTGAGGATCAAGAGCGTAATACGGGCGCCAGTGGTAGGTGAGGACTGCACTCAAGAGTATGAAACCGACTGCAAAGAGTGCCCAGAGCCACCATAAGGCTTTCGTTGATGTGAGAGACGACGCAATGCCATCAAGTTCAAACATACAGATATTGTAGCACTTGTTACGAGGAGAACGCGTATCGTTGACGCGGGTTTTTATCGTGGTATTGTATTCACCAAAAACACTCGCTCTTTTTTCAAACAAACGATACAAGAGAGGTATGGATGATTAGATCCGTTGTCATTGGAGGAAAGGAAGTTGTGCTTTCCCGTGAAGCTCAAATTGTTGCATTGAGGACGGGAGTCGAGCGCGATACGCTCGGCAACCTGCTTGCCGAGTGTCCTCGCATCATCAGACAGAACGGAACTCTGACACGCGTGAACGTTGATGATATCCGCACGGTCATCAACGGGAAGGAGTGTATGCGTGCTCCGCAAAGGTACTTCATAGGACAAATCCTCGAGCTCAATCTTGTTGAAGGATGGTATACGAAAGGTGGTGTGAGTCAGCTCCAAGCACATGTTGACGACACACTCTTCGTTCTTCCTCGCAAGGAGGAGAAGCAACCCCCGTTTCTTGGACACCCTCTCCGTTACTCGGTGACGAGGGTTCGTCTTTCAGAAGAGTGGGGCACCTTCATTGTATTCGTAAAGTTTTACCGTCTTCGCAAGGTAACAGAGGCAGACCTCCATTCTTCGACGACCTAAAAAGCCCCGTCCAGCTCCAGTTTTTGAACTTGGGCTGGACGGGCATCTTTATTTTTAGCAGTGCATCTTTACTGCACCAGGGAGTAGTCGATGGTCTTTCTATCCAAATCAGTTTTTTCAACTTTAACGCGGATGACGTCACCAAGAGAGAGTGTTTTATTGCTACGACGACCAACGAGACGGAATTTCTTTGCGTCAAATGTATAGAAATCATCATTCATTGAGCGTACTGATACCAACCCTTCACAGCGGGTTTCTTTTTCTTCAACAAAAACACCCCATTCAGACACGCCGGAGATAACACCGTCGAACACCTGACCAATACGTGACGACATGTATTCAACTTGTTTGTATTTGATTGAGTCGCGTTCTGCGCCAACCGTGTTTACTTCGCGCTGAGAAAGATCACTCAAAATTTTGTTATACAACGCCCATTGGTCGTTCGGCAAGGTGTTTTGAGTCAGTGCTTGGAAGAGCAATCGGTGCGCAATCATATCGGCGTAGCGACGAATAGGAGACGTGAATTGAGAGTATGAAGGAGCTGCCAGACCAAAGTGTCCAATGTTGGGCACGGTGTATGCCGCTTTTGCCATCGAACGGAGCGCCGCTGTTTTAATCAGGTTTTCTTCAGGCAAGCCAGTGATTTCTGCAAAGAGTTTGTTGAGTGCTTGACCAGTGACGTCACCTTTTGGAGAGAGGGGGAGTTCGTGTCCGGTTGCCTTTACGAGTTCAGCAACGATTTTCAATTTTTCTCGGTCAGGATGGTCGTGTGTGCGGTAGACAAAGACGTGCTGTTTGTTTTTGCCGAAGTTTGCCATGATGTGTTCCGCAACAGAAAAGTTCGCGAGCAACATGTACTCCTCAATAAGTTTGTGTGTATCGAGACGTTCTTTTGTGTAGACGGACAATGGTGTTCCGTCGTCAGCAAGTTCAAATTTTACTTCGCGTTGTTCAAAGTCAACCGAACCAGCTTTCATGCGGCGATCGCGCATACTCTTTGCGTGTGTATTAAGTGCAACGAGCTCTTTGTAAAAAGTACCCTCACCTTTATTCAAGATTTCTTGTGCTTCTTCGTACGTAAATCGTTTCTGTGAGTGAATGATGCTTTTCCCGAAGCGTGTTCCTACAACCTTTGAATCTTTGTCGATGACAGCCCATACAGAGAAGGTGAGACGATCAACGTCAGGTTTCAAACTACACAAATCATTTGAAAGCACTTCAGGCAACATCGGAATGGTGCGATCCACAAGGTACACCGAGTACGCACGCGCCTTGCCTTCTGTATCAAGAGCACTTCCGGGCTTCACGTAATGTGTCACGTCAGCAATGTGAATGCCAACCTCCATGTTTCCGTTTTCTAAAAATTGTACAGACAATGCGTCGTCGAAATCTTTTGCGTCAGCAGGGTCAATCGTAAATGTCGCAACAGTACGCACGTCTTCACGCCCCTCGAGGTCTTCTGGTGTGTGTGCCTGATGTTCGTGATGAATTTGTTCTGCTTCTTTTTCAACAGCGGCAGGGAAGGAATCATCAATACCGTTTTCAAGAATGATTGAGCGAATTTCAACTTCGTGCACACCCTTATGTCCAAGTACTTCAAGCACAGTACCGAGGGGCTGTTTTTTAGGATCTGTCCATTCGTGCATTTCAACATACACCTTGTCGCCATCCACGAGTTCCTTTGCTTTTTCATCAAGGAGAATCGTTGTGTAGAAACGACGGTCGTCTGGCATCGCAAACACAAAACCGTTTTCGTGTTCAATAACACCAACAAACTTCGTGCGGGCGCGCTTGATAATTCGCACCACTTCTCCTGTCTGTTGCATGTCAGGAACTTTGGGAAGGAGTTGTACTTCAACCAAATCGCGGTTAAGCGCTGCGTTCAAAAAACCAGCTTCAATACGAACGTCTTCAGTAAGGTCGGGATGTTTGAGGAATCCAATGCCTTTTTGTGTTGTGCTGATGATGCCTTCAAGCCGTGTTGGCTGTGTACTATCTGTCGAGGAAGCCTGCATAGATGGAGGCATCATAGCACGCAGAAACCTTTTTTGATAGACGACAGCAAGGTGCTTTGGTCAACCGCTTCTTTTGAAATTTTCTTGAACACATGTGCGTACAGTACAGTCAGATTTGTTCGTTTACAAAGAAAGGAGGTTCTGCAGAGAGCAAAAAGCAGAAAGCAAAAAACAGAGGACAAAGAACAGAAGGCAAAGAACAAAATGCTTTTCAAACCAACAAGGAGAAAGACATGTTTCAGAAAAAGATGTTGGTAAGTCTCGTTCTCGTATTTTTCTGCATCACTTCGGTACACGCCTACAACACGCATGGTGTCTATTGGCCGGTGTCGTCTGTCTCGTACGATGCACACACGATGTCGTCGAGCTGGAAGAGTGCTGTCGCGTACGGATCGGGCAAGTGGGAGTACCCCGCCGATTTCGATTGGCGCTCGAACGACGGCAGTGTGAACGACGTGTACCTCTACGACATCGATGGGCGAGGGGGTGTCTATGCATACGTGAGTCACTGGACACTCAATTCGTGGATTACGAAGATTCGCATACGTTTCGATGTTGGAGAGTCGTGGTACACGGGTTCGTCGACACCGTCGTCGACACGACTCGATGCTCGCTCCATCGCAACGCACGAATTCGGACATGGGATGGGTGTTGCGCACACGCAGAGCTATCGCTGTGGCTCGTCTGTGTCTGAGTTCAGTCGACCGACGATGTGTGCGACGTATGCGTACGGAAAGACCTACTTTCGCACGCTTGAGAATGACGATGAGAACGCCGTGGAGCATCTCTACGATACGCTCTCGTTCATTCCTGCACTTGAGGGCGCATCACAGACTGAGGCTGGTGAGGAAATCAGGTTTGATTTCGTCTACGAGACGCTCACCAAAGAGGAGCGCGCGAAGCGCGCGCTTGCCGTCCTTCATGGCTATGTCGTTGGTATTTCGGAAACACGTTTCAATCAGGACTCGGGCGAATACTGGGAGGATGTGAGCGAAGACGGCGAGACGATGTACACGGCGATTCCGTACTACGAAGTCGACGTAGAACTCGTCGACATTCTTTCCGGAGACACGTCTCGTTTCAGAAAGACGGTCACATTGACTGTGATCGGGGAGCAGGAGGAAACGTCTCTTTCTCTTGGTGATGAACTCGTCGCGTATGTGCGAGATGCGCCGTTCGTGTGGCGAGGTGACACGTCTCATTCAGTCATTATGCCGATGAGTGACCCTCTGTTTTCACTCCTTTCACGACGCGATGACGGACTCTATCGTGAACTCGACCTCAAAGACGCTGAGATCGGATTCTCGCTCCAGAGCTTGACGCAAGAAGCTATGCGTCCCCAAGCCGGTGTTGATGAGTAATCGGTCCTTTATTTTAAGCCCTAGAAGTGAGGTATTCACTTTTGGGGCTTTTATTCATGAAAAAATAATAAAAATCCTCTATACTAAAATCTCACCGGCGCTCAGCATGAGCGCTAGCGTGTAATCTTTTACAAGTTGTGTGCATATACTAAGAAGGGTTATCAGTAATATATTTTTTTATGGATAAACGATTTCTAGCATTTATAGGTGGAGCATTCGTGCTCTTTGCTCTTGGGCTCGGACTTCTTGTCCCAGCGGGTGTACATGCAGCTGCAACGGAAGAAGATGCACAAGAGGCCATCGATGACGCTGAAGAAGCGATTGATGATGCACAGGATGCAATCGACGAAGCAGATAGCGACGAAGACATAGACCAAAGTGACGTCGATGACGCACAGGCGCTTGTCGAAGACGCCGAAGACGCACTCGCTGACGCTGAAACAGCATTCGACGACGAAGACTGGGACGAAGCAGTTGAATCTGCGGAGGATGCAGAGGACTTTGCTGACGAAGCAGAGGACGTGTTAGAGGACGACAGTGATGACGATGACGATGATGAAGACGAGGATGACGACGACGAAGATGAGGATGATGACGACGAAGATGAGGATGATGACGATGAGGATGAAGACAACAGTGGAAAAGGAAAAGCCGAAGACGTTCTTCGCGCACGTATTCAAGAGCTTCTTGAGCAATTGATTGCATTGCTCCAAGACCAGATCCTTCAGGCAGGAGGCAACTCAGGACTTCTTCGACAAGACGTCCAAGTAGCACTTCAGCAAGCAGATCGTGAGATCGAAGAGGCACAAGACGCAATTGATGAAGCAGAGGACGATGACGCCGACCAAGACGACATCGACGACGCACAGGTGCTTCTCGATGAAGCGGAGGGGCTATTCCAAGACGCACAGGACGCCTTCGCAGATGGCGATTTGATGGATGCAAAGAACCTTGCGCGCGATGCTCGCGAGAGCGCAATGGATGCGCAGGATGAGCTTGAAGACAATGGTGGTGACGAAGACAACGATGAAAACGACGCAGAGGACGCCATTGATGACGCACAGGAAGCAATTGACGATGCACAAGACGCAATTGATGAAGCAGAGGACGATGACGCCGACCAAGACGACATCGACGATGCACAGGCACTTCTCGACGACGCCGAAGACCTATTGGCAGACGCTGAAACTGCATTTGATGACGAAGACTGGGATGAAGCAGTTGAATCTGCCGAAGAAGCAGAAGAGCTTGCAGACGACGCAGTTGACGAACTCTAGGTAGAGTCAAGAATCTTGAACCCGCCTGCCGGACGGGCAGGTCAAGAATCAAGATATAAACAAAAACCACCTCTCGGTGGTTTTTGTTTTATACATCAAAAAATCGTGGTAAAATCATGTGTATTGCCACCTTAGCTCAGTTGGTAGAGCGCTACTTTCGTAAAGTAGAGGTCCCCAGTTCAATCCTGGGAGGTGGCTCCATTTTTGCTAAAATAAGTGCGAGCCTCCTTTAAGAGGCACTCACTATATGAAAGAAGAAAACGACATCCAAGCTCAAATTACACGCATAGAAGCAGAGATGCAGGCGCCTCATTTTTGGGGCGATAAAGATTCCGCACAGGCTGTTGTTCGTGAGTATCAAGAACTCAAACTCAAAGCAGAAGGAAAGGGGAAGTACGACAAGGGAAACGCTATCGTCACTATTTTTTCTGGTGCCGGTGGACTTGATGCGGAAGATTTTGCTCGCATGCTCCTTGATATGTACGTCGCATACTTTGCGCGCAAAAAATGGTCAACGATATTGGTACACAGCAATCGAAACGATCACAATGGTGTGCGCAACATTACGTTTGAAGTTGTGGGTAAGGATGCGTATGGCACTCTCAAGAATGAATCAGGTGTGCATCGTCTCGTGCGCATCTCACCGTTCAATGCAAAAGAGCAACGACACACGTCATTTGCGATGGTTGAAGTGTTACCGAAAACGGATGGCACGATTGATATTGAAATTCCCGAATCTGAGTTGGATATACAATTTACACGCTCATCGGGACCAGGTGGACAAAACGTTAACAAACGCGAAACAGCGGTGCGTATGGTGCACACGCCGACGGGGTTATCCGCACACGTTGATACGGAGCGAAGTCAGGCGCAAAACCGTGCCTACGCGCTAGAAATTTTGAAAGCGAAGTTGTATCATAAACGCGAGGAAGAGGGAAAAAAGATTGCACGTGGACATTCAATTGCAGCAACGACTGATGCGGAATGGGGAAACCAAATTCGTTCATATGTCATACATCCGTACAAAATGGTGAAAGATCACCGCACGAATGTGGAAGTACGTGATGTTGAAAAAATTCTTGATGACGGTGACCTCGACGAATTTATTGAAGCAGAGAAGGATTTGTAACACGAGATAAATGAGTAGTGTATACTTATAGGGAAACATGAGCATGATTCAATTCGACAACGTATCAAAAACATACGACGACAGTTCTGTTGCGCTGCAGGATGTCTCTTTCAGCATAGAACCAGCGGAGTTTGTCTCTATTGTGGGGCATTCGGGCGCAGGCAAAACAACACTTTTGAAACTCCTTCTTGCTGAAGAGTACCCAACAGAGGGGGCGGTTCTTCTTGGTGACCAAAATATTAATGAACTCGCACGAAGAGACATTAGTGACATGCGCCGCCGCATTGGTATGATTTTCCAAGATTTTCGTTTGCTTCCCAACAAAACAGCATTTGAAAACATCGCATTTGCCATGGAAGCAGCAGGAAAGCACGACGATGAAATCGAAAGTGATGTGCCGTATGCGCTTGAGCTCGTGGGTCTTGCGGACAAAGCATGGAAGTTTCCACACCAGATGTCCGGTGGTGAGAAACAGCGCCTTGCTATTGCTCGCGCTATCGTGAACCAGCCAGACGTCCTTGTTGCCGACGAACCTACAGGAAACCTCGATCCTTTGAACACATTTGAAGTCGTGCAGATTTTGAAAAAGATTAATGATTTGGGTACGACGGTGCTTTTGACAACACACAATAAGGGCGTCATCGACAGTCTTGGAAAGCGTGTGATTACTATGGAGAAGGGAAGAATTGTGCGTGACGATGCTGAAGGACGTTACGTTATGTAATCAAATACTCTAATGTTTTGGATAAATACAAAAAGAATATTGAAAGCAGGTTTCGTGAATTTCTGGCGTAATGGTTTTGTGTCGTTTGCAGCCGTGCTTATCATGCTTGTGACACTTTTCACACTCGGCTCTGTGGTGTTCTTACGTGCAATGCTCGACACGTCATTGCAAGAATTGCAGGCAAAGGTTGACGTGAACGTATACTTTTTGACAGACGCTCCTGAAGAAGACATTTTGACGTTGAAAAAATCTCTCGAAACGCTTCCGGAAGTTGCGCTTGTTGAATATGTGACACGCGAACAAGCACTCGCTGAATTTGAGGAACGACACGCAGACGATCAAATTATTTTGAACGCGTTGTCAGAGCTTCCCGATAACCCATTGGGTGCAGTCTTTAATATCAAAGCACGGGAGCCATCGCAATACGGCACGATTTCAGATTTCTTGGAAAGTGCTGCAGCACTTGGGGCAGGACAGCGCGTTATCATTCAGGAAGTAAACTATTTTGATAACAAGAATGTTATTGAAAAACTCTCAGAAATTATTAATTCAGCAGAAACACTCGGATTTGCAATCAGCATCGTGCTTATCGTCTTGTCGCTCATCATTACTTTCAACACAATTCGTCTTGCAATTTACACAGCACGTGAAGAAATTTCTGTGATGCGTTTGGTGGGTGCAGGTTCGTGGTATGTTCGTGGTCCGTTTGTGGTTGAAGGAATTATGTACGGTGTTGTTGCGGGTGTTATATCGCTCATTATTTTCTACCCGCTCACGATTTGGCTTGGTCCATTCACATCTCGTTTTTTCGGTGCAATCAATATCTTTGATTACTACGCAGACAACTTTGGACAAATCTTTCTCATTATCATGGGAGCAGGCATTGTCCTCGGCGCAGTCTCAAGTTTTATGGCCGTCAGACGCTACTTGAAGGCATAAGCATAAAAATAGTTACACTATGGCCAAACGACGCGAAACAGTACGCCAGCTTGCACGCGACACTTCTATCATCGTGGGTGTTGTTCTCGTATGGCGTGGTATTTGGTATACCCTTGATGCTGTTGACCGAGTCGCTTTTAACGGAAACCATGACTTTTTGGCGATCGGAGGTATCATTATAGGTCTTCTTGTTTTGTATCTTCCTGACAAAGATCTCAAAGAATTCAAAGAGCTGTAGTCGACGGGTTTTTTACAGGCTCTCCTTCACCGAACATTGTTTTGCGGGACTTGGACTCGAACCAAGATACTATGCTCCAGAGGCATATGTCCTACCATTAGACGATCCCGCAGTTCGCTCATAATGCCCCAAATTTGAGCTTTTTTCAAGATATGACATTTATTTTGTTACACTAGAGATACATGAAAAAAATCAAAACACCAAAAAGCAGAAAGACTTCATGGGGACCAGTTGCTCCGTGGTATGACGAAATGCTTGGAGGGTCAGACACTTACCAACTCAAAATTGTTTTGCCGAACCTGCTTCGTCTTTTGCCGCCAAAGGGAAAGCGTATTTTAGATATTGCGTGCGGACAAGGTTTCTTTTCAAAAATGTATGCCGACGGTGGCGCTACTGTTCTTGGAGTAGATGTTTCTCCTGAACTCGTAGCGTACGCAAAAAGTTATGAAGGTAAAAATCTTCGCTTTGCAGTAGCTCCTGCAGAAGCGCTTACTCCCGCTACAAGTGGATCATTTGATGGAGCGCTTATTGTGCTCGCACTCCAAAACATTAAAGAGATGCCACAAGCTCTTAAAGAAGCGTCACGAGCGTTGGTGAAAGGGGGCACACTTGTCGTTGTTCTCAACCATCCTTGCTTTAGAATTCTCAAAGCATCTGCATGGGGATATGACGAAACGAAAGGCACTCAATACCGACGAATTGATGCCTACGGAACTCCATTTTCTATAAAAGTTGATATGACCCCTAGTGAGGAATTGGGGAATAAAAAAATTCATACAGTATCGTTCCATCGTCCTCTCCAAGATTATTTCAAAGCGCTTCGTGTTGCGCGATTTTCAGTTACTGGGCTTGAAGAATGGATTTCTCATAAACAAAGCGAACGAGGACCTCGCGCGAAAGCAGAAGATACCGCTCGCAAAGAATTTCCGATGTTTCTTACGATTCTGGCGCGGAAGGACTAGAAATAAATCACATGACTAAAAAAAGAATTCCTAGCGGTACGGTACACACACTGCCAAAAGACCTTGAAAGAGCTCTTGTTTCAATACCTGCAGTGAGGGCATTATGGGAAGATATAACACCTCTCGCACGCAATGAGTGGATCTGTTGGGTTATCTCCGGGAAAAAAGAAGAAACAAGGAATATTCGGATCAAAAAAGCGCTCTCAAAGATGAAGGGAGGTATGCGTAGGCCGTGTTGCTGGGCGGGGTGTTCTCATCGTTAATTAAGTATGTATTTTCTCTACATTCTTACGTGTGCCGACAACACGCTCTACACTGGCATTACAACTGATGTGAAGCGGAGATTTTTCGAACACGTAAAAGGAAGTGCAAGTAAATACACACGTGCCAAAAAACCAGTAAAGATTATCTATACAGAGAAACATAAAAACAGAAGCACCGCTTCCAAACGAGAAGCAGAAATAAAAAAGATGACGAGACCACAGAAGCTCGCATTGGCACAGGGATACAGTTTTTGAGGAAAAAATGTGCTATGGTGCTACGACATGGCAAAAAACGACACCATTGTTTTGTTTGAAGGCGTCTCGTTTGAGTACGGCGCAATGAAGCCCATCTTGGATGAGGTGGATTTTTCTGTACGTCGAGGAACGAAAAGCACATTCATGGGACAAAACGGTGCCGGAAAGAGCACGATTTTTCACCTCATCACCGGAAGTCTTACTCCTGAATCAGGAAAGGTTGTCAAAACTCCAGGACTTACAATCGCTATTTCTCGCCAAGTTATTCCGCGTGACGAAATGGAGCTCACGGTCCGCGCCTTTTTTGAACGTCGATTTACACAAAAAGTTTACGATATAGATCCTCGAATTGATGGGGTACTTGAAGTAGTGAACTTGAAGGGACACGAAAAACTCCACGATAGAATTATTCGAACGTTCTCTGGTGGTCAACAGGCACGTCTTCTTCTTGCATCAGCACTCATTCAAGATCCAGACTTGCTTCTTCTCGACGAGCCAACAAACAATCTCGACAAAGCGGGGATTGAACACCTTACGAGTTTCCTCGTGAACTATAAAAAAACAGTTATCGTTATTTCTCACGATGCAGATTTTTTGAATGCATTTACCGACACCGTTTTGTATCTCGATGTGCACACAAAAAAAGTTGAACAGTATTCAGGAAACTATTTTAATGTGTTGAACGACATTACCGCGCGTGTTGAACGAGAAAACCGTAAGAACGCTCAACTCGAGAAAAAAATTCAAGATAACAAAGATAAAGCGAACTTCTTTGCATTTAAGGGAGGAAAGATGCGTTTGGTTGCAAAACGTATGCGCGAAGAAGCCGAAGAGCTTGAAGAAGAGATTGTGGATGTGCGCAAGGAAGATAAAACGATACGCTCGTTCACAATTCCGGTGCAAGAAAATCTTACGGGAGACATCATCAAGATTACGTCGTACGGCATCATGAATCCAAAAACGCATAAGCCCGTCACCAAGAAGGCGAACATTCTTTTGAAGCGCGGAAATCATTTGTTGTTGAGCGGCCCAAACGGTATTGGAAAATCGACACTTCTTGAATCAATGGCAAAAGGAACAGCAGAAGGAGCCTCAATCAGCGCTGGGGTGAAGGTTGGGTATTACCGTCAGGATTTTTCTACACTCAATTTTGAACAGACAGTGTTTGAATCACTCTCATCTGCAATGGAGCGAAAAGATGAGGAAAAGATGCGTGCGACAGCAGCAGGGTTTTTGATTACGGGAGATGTGATGAATACAAAAATCGGCGCACTTTCTGAAGGACAAAAAGGGTTGGTTGCATTTGCCCAGCTTGTGCTTGAAAAACCAGGACTTCTTATCTTAGACGAGCCAACAAACCACATTAACTTCCGTCACATTCCTGAAATCGCAAAAGCACTCGATGCATACCAAGGAGCAATGGTACTTGTTTCTCACGTTCCGGAATTTGTCGCACAAATTAGAATCGACGAAATACTCGATCTTGGAAAGGGAACAATGACACACTAGACTTAGGCGAGATCAAGGAGCTCGAGAAACTTTTTGAGTTCATCGCCCGTAATTTTTCGGTGTGAGTTTGGAGCGAGCGCCCCCAATTCGATATTCATGACACGCAATCTCTCGAGCGTATCTACTTCTTGGAAGAGGGCGACACACATACGACGAATCTGATGTTTTTTTCCTTCAGTCAAAATGACTTGGAATGTACGGTCATCAAGAATTTTTACGCGACATGGTGCTGTCATTTCATCTTCAATCTGCACACCCGCTTCCATTTTTGCTTGGAAACTTGATCGCAAAGGATTTTTTGTTGTCACGAGATACTCTTTTTCGTGATCATAGCGTGGGCTCAAGAGACGATCAGTGATACGTCCATCGTTTGTAAGAATAACGAGACCAGATGAATCTTTATCAAGGCGTCCAACGGGAAAGACGTCAGACATCTTTACTTGTGATTTGATATCACGCTCACCACGCACAGGGGAGTGGGTCACAATACCGCGAGGTTTGTGGTATGCAAAATAAACGTAGGGTTTTGGTTTAACTCTGAAACGAACTTCAATAACATCTGTTTCAGTAACCTTATCCCCAAGGGCGGCACGCTTTCCATTGAGCAGAACCTGACCTTTTTCAATCATTTCATCAGCACCACGGCGCGTTGAGTGCTTCTTCCATGCGAGGTACTTATTGATACGCATAGGAAACGTAGGGTCCTCGTATACAACGGCGTTTTTGGCGTTCGGACGCTTTTTATGGAGGGGTTTCTTCTTTGAATGGTTCATGAGTACGCAGTGTAGCATTTTTTGCTCTGAATAGCGGTTTTAACAAAAAGCCCGTACACTTGAGGGAAATTCATGAAAAAGAAAGACGCACAGAAGGGAATTGAGAAACTTTGGGATGTTGTGGTGATTGGTGGCGGTCCCGCAGGCATGATGGCAGCGGGGAGATCTGCTCAATTAGGAAAATCAGTGCTTCTTCTTGAAAAAAACGAGAAACTCGGCAAAAAACTTCTCATTACAGGTGGTGGACGATGTAATGTGACAAACAACAAGAAGGACGTGCGCGCCATGCTTGCGCAATACCAAGACAGCGGAAAATTCTTATTTTCTGCGTTCTCACAATTCGCGGTGAAGGAAAGCTTTCATTTTTTTGAATCTCACAACGTGCCTCTGAAAGAAGAAAACGATGGACGAATGTTTCCACAGACTGAAAAAGCAAAAACAATTTGGGACGCATGCCTCGAGTACATGAAAAAGGGGAAGGTTGAAGTCGCGACACGAAGCGGTGTTGCGGGAATTACAAAAAATGATGAGCATTTTGTTATCACGCTCACGAATGGAAAAGAAATCACAGCACGCGCATGTATTGTTGCGACAGGAGGATTGTCACATCCAGAAACAGGTTCAACAGGGGAAGGGTTTGTCTGGCTCAAAAAACTCGGCCATACGATTGTAAAAAACAATTTTGCCCTTGTGCCGATTGAATTGAGTGATAGTTGGGCCAAAAAGCTCGGTGGGGTGACATTACAAAACATTCAACTCACGCTTTTTGTGAATGGAAAAAAGGAAAGCGTACACAAAGGAAAACTTCTCTTCACACATTTTGGCATCAGCGGTCCAACGGTTCTCAACATGAGTAGTGAAGTAGGGGAATTGTTGCAACACAGCACAGTGACAATCAATCTTGATCTCTTCCCAAAAAAAGATTCTGCCCTCGTGCGTGCACTGGTGCAAGAACTTCTCACGAAAGAATCAAATAAAAAAATAAAGAACACATTGTCTGCATGTATGCCAAAAGCAGCTGTTGAACCATTCCTTAAACTCATCAACATTGATACAGAAACACCAAATCACAGTATTCGCACCGAAGAACGTACGCGTATCGTTTCTGCACTCAAAGCAATTCCACTCAATGTGAAGGGTCTTTTGGGCGCAGACAAAGCAGTTATCTCAGCGGGAGGCGTTCTCCTCGAAGAAATTCATTTTAAAACAATGGAATCGCGCATTGTTCCAAAACTGTTTGTAATTGGGGACGTTCTGAATATAAACAGACCATCCGGTGGCTACAGTCTTCAGCTGTGTTGGACGACGGGATATGTAGCAGGCTCACACGCATAGAACTGGTACACTGTATACATGGTGCATACTTCTCCAAAACTTGTTGTGTTCGATATTGACGAGACGCTGACCGAATCGAAAACAATGATTGATAATGAGATGGCGAACCTCCTTTCTCGTTTAGCAGAACGCGTGCAGGTAGCAATTGTCTCGGGGGCGGCTTTACCACAATGTCTGGAACAAGTTGTGGAACCACTGGACGTGGCTCCTGAAAAACGCGGCAATATCTTTATTATTCCCACGAGCGGTGCGGCATTGTATACGTACGAAGACAATGACTGGCAACCTTTATATGCATTGTCGCTCACCCAAAACGAGAAAAAACAAATCTACGATGCGTTTGAGCTTGCGTTTGCCGCAACGGGGTTTGATGCGCATGCGCCTACCATCAAAGGAAATCTCATCGAAGATCGCGGAACACAGATAACTTTTTCAGCGTTGGGAGGAGACGCTCCACGGGCTTTCAAAAAAGACTGGGATCCCAATTTTTCAAAACGCACACGACTTATCGTCGAGCTCACACCGCTATTGACTGAATTTTCTATAAAAATGGGTGGTACAACGTCAATTGATGTCACACGAAAAGGGGTGGATAAGGCGTATGGACTTGGGCGACTCATGAAGCACCTCAATCGTTTACCTGAAGAAGTGCTCTATATCGGAGACGCTTTATTTGAAGGTGGAAATGACTCCTCGGTGTTGTCTCTCCATATTCCAGTTCTCTCAGTCAGTGACCTAGGACTTATCGACACAAAAGAGGCGATTAGGGGCTTACTTTCGCAGAAGGAGTGATACACTAGAGGCATGAAGCCGTTCACTATAGAACGTCCGTGGGGTTCGTTTCGTCAATTTACAAAAAATGAGCCAACAACGGTAAAAATTCTTTTTGTACGCGATGGAGAGGCGTTGAGTTTACAGCACCACAAAGAGCGAAGCGAATTTTGGCGCGTGCTTTCAGGAACACCTGATATACAGAAAGGAAAGGCGGTTATTCATGCGAAGGCAGGCGATGAATTTTTTATCGACGTAGGCGAATCACATCGCATCACAGCAATCGGTGGTGATGCGACATGTCTTGAAATTTCAACTGGCTCATTTAACGAAGATGATATCGTTCGCGAAGAAGATAACTATGGTCGAGCGTAAGAAAAAAGGAACAACAAAAACGACGAAACGAACTTCCAAGAAAAGTCCGGTACGGAAAACGCATACAAGCGCGCGGCGCGTTTCCGCACCGCGCGCGAAGAAGGGGCAATCACCGATTGCTCTTAAGCGTTCAGAAAAAAATCCAATCATCACGCCATCAGAGCACTTCTGGGAATCACGAGGCACGTTCAATCCAAGTGCACTCCTTCATGACGGTCTTGTGCACATTATTTACCGCGCTGTTGGGGGCAATGACATTTCAATGGTGGGGTATGCACAAAGCAAAGACGGCGTTTCGATACACAAAAAGTTTCCTTCACCAATGTTCTATCACCATCAAGCGGCAGACGAAAGTGTTCCATTCAGTGTTCCATATTCATCAGGTGGCGGTACAAACGGAGGATGTGAAGACGCGCGTCTCACAAAAATTGGAGATCGCGTCTACATGGTATTCACGGCATTCGATGGATGGAGTTCTATTCGCATTGCGCTCACATGGATTAGTCTCAATGATTTTCTCAATCAACATTGGAAATGGAAGAAGCCGGTGTTCATTTCGCCACCAAATGAAGTACACAAGAACTGGGTGTTGTTTCCTGAAAAAATAAAAGGAAAATACGCGATTTTGCACCGCATCACACCAAAGCTCGGTGTTGCGTATGTTGAGAGTCTTGATGAACTTGATGGCACGAAGTTTTTGGAGAGCGTTCCCAAGGGTAAAGCGACGAAGCGTCGCGCATGGGACAACTGGCTCCGCGGTGCCGGTCCTTCGCCAATTCTCACGCCTGAGGGATGGCTTGTGTTGTATCACGCAATGGATAATCGCGATCCGAATCGCTACAAACTCGGCGCACTTCTCCTTGATGCAAAAAATCCAGAGAAAATCATCGCTCGCGCGAGTGAGCCGATTCTCGAACCTGATGAATGGTATGAAAACCAAGGGTTCAAAGCAGGAGTCATTTACGCATGTGGGGCTATCATCAAAGACGGCACGCTGTTTGTGTACTACGGTGGTGCTGACACCGTGAGCTGTGTTGCCGCTGCTGATGTAAAAAAGTTTCTCAAAGAGCTCAAGGCAACAGGTACGCCGAAGCTTGCTCGTAAACGATAGTTTGTATGTTCACTGTTGCACGTTCACCACACAATCCAATACTGAGTCCGGTAAAACAAAATCCGTGGGAGGCCTATGCAGTTTTTAATTGGTGTCCAACATCATATCGTGGCACGCACATTGCGCTTTACCGCGCGATGTCGGAAGAGATTTACTACGAGGGTTCGCATATGCGCATCTCAACGATTGGTATCGCGCGCGGGCGTGACGATACGCACTTCAACGAACGCGAGCAATTCATCGCTCCGGAGCATGATTGGGAGCGTTTTGGATGTGAAGATCCGCGTGTCACAAAAATTGATGGCACGTACTATATCTTCTACACCGCACTCGGCACGTATCCGTTCACTGCAGATGGTATTCGCATCGCTGTTGCTGTGTCGAAGGACATGAAGACGATACAAGAGAAGCATCTCGTAACGCCATTCAACGCAAAAGCAATGACGCTCTTTCCTGAAAAGATAAATGGCAAGTACGTTGTACTCTTTTCAGCGCACACCGACAGTCCTCCAGTGAAAACATCAATTGCAATGCTCGATCGGATTGAAGACTTGTGGTCACCACATTTTTGGGAGAAGTGGCAAAAAGAGATTGATACGCACGTCATTGATTTGAAGCGCGAAGAAGGAGATCACATTGAGATTGGTGCGCCACCAGTGAAGACGAACCACGGTTGGCTTTTGATTTACTCGCACATACGCCACTATGGTACCGACAAGATGGTGTTTGGTATTGAAGCAGTACTTCTTGACCTCAATGATCCGAAAAACATTATCGGACGCACGCATGGGCCATTTCTCACGCCCACAGAGACATATGAAAAGTTTGGGCAAGTGATGAATATTGTGTTTCCATCGGGCGCAACCATACGAAAAGGAACGCTCCACATCTACTACGGTGCCGCTGACACGACATGTTGTCGTGTCGATATCCATCTCGCGCATTTTTTGAATAGCATGAAAAAAGGAGCGATGGATGAGTTGGTTGAGCGTTTTGATACAAATCCGTTAATCATTCCATCCGAGCGTTCGTGGGAAAAGAGAGCGACATTTAATCCTGCGGCAATCCGCATCAAGAATACGACACACATTTTGTACCGTGCGATGGGGGACGATAACACATCCGTCATTGGACACGCGAAGAGTACAAATGGAACAACAATTACGTATCGTGGCGAAGAGCCAATATATGTTCCACGCACATCCTTTGAACATAAAGGAGTTGAGAACGGCAACTCTGGATGTGAAGATCCGCGTCTCACAAAGATAGATGACACAATTTACATGTGCTACACGGCGTACAACGGTATACAGCCACCCGCAGTCGCTATTTCACACGTCAAAGAGAATGATTTTATTGCTGGACGTTGGCGTTGGTCAGACCCGCAGATTATCACGCCGGAGAACGTGGACGACAAAGACGCATGTCTTTTCCCTGAAAAAGTGGATGGAAAATATCTCATCTTCCACCGACTCGACAACATGGTGTCAGCGGATTTCGTGCCATCGCTTATTTTCAAGAACCGCCGATTACCAAACCGTTTTCAAGTACTTTCGCCACGTCCTGGTATGTGGGATAGTGAAAAGGTTGGTATTGCATGTCCACCAATAAAAACGAAGCACGGTTGGATACTTTTATACCACGGCGTTTCAGAATCGCGCATTTATCGCGTTGGTGCTGTACTCCTCGACCTCAAAGATCCGACACGTGTACTCTCGCGCACATCATCTGCCATCATGCAGCCACGAGAAAAATATGAACTCGAAGGTCAAATTCCTAACGTTGTCTTTCCGTGTGGTGCAACCGTGCACAAAGGGAAGATATTCGTGTACTACGGTGGCGGTGACTCAGTTGTTGCAGGCGCAAGTATCAGCCTCAAAAAACTTCTCTCTATTCTCACCGTTTCGTTATAGCCCTTTTGCTATACTGTACATATGTTTAAAAACAATCCGTTTTTTAATGCGGTGGGTGCGGCAGTGTATATCGCGGGAATTGTCTTATTCATACGTACGGTTGTAGATGCCACACAGGGGTCGGAAGATACGATTGTTATTCCCATGATGATGCTCTCATTACTTGTTCTGTCGGTTGCTATCATGGCATTTCTCTTCGGGTATCAACCATTGCGTATGTACCTTGATGGCAATAAACAAGAGGCGCTCACGTTTTTTGCAAAGACGGTCGGATATTTTTCATGTTTTGTTGTGATATATATCGTTATATTTCTCTCGGCTGCTCGTTAATAGTATTTTCTAATATCAACACTATGAAAAAAACAAAATCAAAGAAAAAAGTAGAAGGAAATTATGTAGATGGGTTTGTTCTTACTGTTCCGAAGACAAAACTCAATGTGTACAAACGTATGGCGAAAGAAGGCCGTGATATGTGGATGAAGCGTGGCGCGCTCGAATATCGCGAGTGTTTTGCTGATGACATGCGTGCACCGTGGTCACTTGCATTTCCAAAGCTCACGAAAGCGAAGAAAAACGAGATAGTTGTCTTCTCATGGATTGTGTACAAATCTCGCGCGGACCGAAACAGAATCAATAAAGAAATTATGGATGGAATGAAAGAGTACGAGAAAAAGAATAAGAAGAAAACCAACAATATGCCATTCGATATGAAAAAGATGGCGTACGGAGGCTTTAAAATTATTGTTCGGGAGTAACTATTTCTTCTCCACTGTCAGTTTTCCAGCCTGTATTTCTATTAGGTCTGCGCGACGGAGGTTTTTGAGCGCTTTTTCTGGCGCGATAGGGCTGTGGGGCGCGTCAACGAGAGTATCGTGAATGCCCCAGACAGGATATTCAGCGATGGGCCACTCGTCATCAAAAAGAGTAAGGTCGAGTGGCTTTGTTGAAAATGATTTGAGTGTTTTTATTCCTGTATCGAGAAAGTATTCATGGAAGTAAGAGAGCACAAGTTCGCGGATTGTTTTGTGTATTGGCTCGCGATAACGCAACACAGCATGATTTGTTGTACTTATCGCTCCCCACAATCCGTTTTCTTTAAAAGGTGCGATGACATGTGATTCATCGTTTAATCCTGTTTCAAGATCAAGAAGAAGTGGCGGCCGCCCGTGATACCACAGTGTGGCCGCCGCCACAAGCGCGCCCTCAAAGCAGTGCGCGCTTTTATTTTTCAAAACATAGAGAGGGGAGTTGCACGTTTCCCCATCCTTTTCAAAATTCACGGACAACGTATTCACAAAATCCTGCACCTTCGCTGGTGTGTTGAGTTTTTTGAACACAGTAAACTCTTTGTGTTTCTTGAATGGGAATGTTTGCATGCAGATAGTATAGCCTTTTATTTGAGATAAACTTTATGGGTGATGTCATACCATATAGGAATGATATTTAAGAATTTTGATGGATGGAACCTAGTGAAAAAAGATATTCATTTTCAGGAGAACACTCGGTTCTTTCATGAACGTGAGGTTTGGTGGTGTGCACTTGGTGTGAATGTTGGTCATGAACAAGATGGAAAAGGAGAGCAGTTTTTACGCCCAATCATTGTGATTAAAAAATTCGGTCGTAATGTATGTGTTTGTGTACCAGTAACAAAACAAATCAAGAAAGGCCCTTTCTATTTTTCTTTATTTCTAAATGGTGTTTTAAATAACGCAATTCTTTCGCAAATCCGACTTATAGATGTAAGGCGCTTTAAGTATAAAATTGGAAATATTTCGCAAGAGGATTTTGAAAATATAAAAGAAAAACTCATGCATTTGTTTGCATGAGTTTTTCTTTGTAACCCCTTACGGGGAGAGTTCTTATGAACCCCATTGTATCCCTTGTGGGGAAGGCCGAAGCCGTTTGGTTTGTAAGTATAGTCTAGTCTTCTCTGGTTTATTGTCAAACATCTTTTTATCTCGATTTTATATGTATAACGTGGAAACGAGCTTCTTCTTTTTTGAAAAACCCCGGGAAGCGCGACGGCGCTGTACGGAAGAACCTATCAGCTGATAGGTTCTGTGTTTTTCAAAAGAAGAAGGGAGTGGTGATTTGACGTGATGTTATTTTTATTTAGAAATTATCCAACCAATTGACAATGGATACATTTCGCGTATACTCCTCGGTAGGTTAGAGCGCACTGGCAATCGGACTCCCGCGAGGGAAATTTGATCGCCTGACGTGCGACGACCACACGGATAGGGGATACGGCAGTGCATGTCGTCCCCAAAGCCGCAACGGAAGCTTCCGAAAATCGACGAGATGTGTGCGAACCCTCCGCGGGATCGCTTACCTCAATCGACAACGGAGGTTGTACGAAGCGAACGTGTAAAAGCCAAGGGAACATGGGAGAGTAACTCGGTAAAACGGGAAACTCAGTTCCAATGCACCGGGGAGAGATTTCGGACCTAGCACTTCGTCGCTTCGGCGGTGAAATCGAAAACTTTCTTGTGTGGTGTTATGAGAACTCAAAATCCTCTACACATCACACAGCGATACCAATCCTTCGGGAACGGCCATCGTCTTACAGGCAAACGAAGAACTTCAGCGAACTTCGGTTCAATGAAATCTTCGGTAATGGTCTCGCCCTCCAGCGAGACTCGTAGGGAACAGATGAGGTCCAACCCAGGACGACGCTCACGACTTCGGTCGCGATGCGAAAAAATCATCTTAGAGCGATAGGCCCCGCTCAACGTTCCCAACGCTTCAGTCTATCCTCGAGAGTACGCTCACGAGGTCAGTCATAGACTCACCAGTTCTTTTTCCAGTATCACCCGCTTCGGCGGCGCAATACTGAAGAGGCTTCGCTCACGCGAGGCCTTTTCTTTTTGCTGTTTTGAGAAATCTTTATATTTTCTTTAGCTCCGCAGAGTACGATTGTTGGATGCGAGCGAACAACTTTGCTTTTATTGATAGTCAGAATCTAAATCTTGGAGTTCAAAAACAAGGTTGGAAACTAGATTTTGCGCGGTTCCGTGTCTACCTCAAAGATAAATATTCAATTGAAAAAGCTTTTCTTTGTATTGGATATGTAAAAGGCAATGAAGGGTTATATAAATATCTTCAGAAAAACGGCTATATTTGTATTTTTAAGCCAACATTTGAAATACCAGATGGAGAGATAAAGGGAAACGTGGATGCAGAACTGGTGTTGCATACGATGATTCACATCAATGACTGTGAAAAAATCCTTATCGTTAGTGGGGATGGCGATTTTTATTGTCTTGTTGATTATCTGCTTAGCCAAAAGAAGCTCCTTGCACTAATGGTTCCAAATAGGAAAAAATATTCCGGACTTTTAAAGCGCACGGATTTTTTGTCATACACCAGATTTGTTGGTGATAGCAGAAATAAGGTTGAGAAAAAAGAAAGACCCCGATGAGGACAAAACCTCATCGGGGCACTCTTTCTGTTCGTGATAGGCCTATGGTACTACCTACTTTTTTCCTGTCAAGGATTATTTTATCTAAACTTTAAAAGAAAAGGCCCCACAAGGACGAAACCTTGTAGGGTGATCTTTTCCATTCGTGATCTTAGTATAAGTATATTCTATCCGATGTAGCTGTCAAAGGGTCTCTTATCTGGATTTTATATAAATGAAAAGCCTCCGGCAGAGACGAAACTGACGCAGGGGCCCGCCTTGGCATGCCAAGGCGGGCGGTTTTTTGTTTGATTAAAAAAATCGCCTCCAAAATTGGAAGCGATAACGCGTTGAGATTAGTATGGCTCGCCAACATGGCACCCGCAATTGTAGCTCGGTCTTTTGCAACGATTGCACAAATCTGTGGAGCAATACCACAGATGAGGTTCGTCCGGCTCGCACGACCCGCTGTATCTACCACAGCGGGAGCATACCCACGTTTCCGACATTTCTGATCTCAAGACGTGGTCTTTTGACCTCTCGTGATAAATCCTCCCTCGGTGAGTTGCGTGGTCAAAGACAATTCGCCCCCCACACACTGATGTACTTGCGCCACAAACGCATTCATCCCTGCTCAGAAAGTTGTCGCTCATATAACCCCCTTGTCGTTTTACTTCTTCCTATAAAGTACTGTTTTTCAGACTATTGTCAATGTTTAAAATGTCTGTTATTATATAGACAGAAGCACTTCGGAGCATTGCTCCAGAAAGGAAAGTAGTATGAGCGACGAATTCAAGCCGTTCATCCCTCTCGGGAATCCCACCAAGCCCAGCGACTTCGGGATCCAACCGATCGGACCTTCTCCGACCGGCACAGGCGACCTCCACGACACCTTCGGGGTGAACCCCGACGGCACGCTCAAGGGCGGCCACACGACCGTTCGAATCCCGGGCGGGTTCGACATCAAGATGCCGTGGGACCCCAAGCCCTAACGGGCAAAACCTCAGGCGTGCACACTTCGGTGTGCACGCCTTTTTCATACCAGATTCAAAAACAGGCGTGGGGGGTGGGTGGTAGAATGGGGGTATGAGTATAGACCTTTTTGAGTTCATAAAGCCATTTCTTTTTTGGGGAATATTTATAATTGTTCTTTTCGCGATTCTTGGTGTGTTGGTTGATTGGAAATTTCCAAAACGCAGAGAATATCAGTACAAAAAAAAGATAATTATGACTGCCTCGGAACAAGAGTGTTTTAAGATACTTCTTGCTTTGGTTGGTGCTCGGTACGACGTTTTTCCTCAAATCCACCTCGCAACAATTCTCGACCATAAAGTACTCGGACAAAATTGGTTTGGTGCTTTCAGGCACATTGATGAAAAATCTGTTGATTTCGTCTTGTGTGACAAGATTAGCTTTCTACCTCAACTAGCCATCGAGCTTGATGACAAGTCCCATGAGCGACCTGACCGACAAGAACGAGACGTAGTGGTAAACCACATTCTCAATGGTGCAGAAATCCCTATTCTTCATATAAAAACACCTGAACTACAAGATTTGGAAAGTGTAAGAACAAAAATACAAAACGCATTAACAGGGAATAACTAAGAGGTGTACACTTAACATATGAGCAGTATCAACAAACAAAAATCAGGAGGGAAGCAGGCGCCAATGGATAAGAGGAAGAATATGCAAGAGAAGATGCACCTGACGCGCGCACCTCGTCAAAATCCTAATTCACGACGAGGAATGGCAGGAGGGAAGAAAGGGAAATAGAGAAGCTAGCCTGTAGCTTCGTTAGCTTTTTAGCTTGTAGGAAGAGAGGAAACAAATGACAAAACCGCCGGCTGGCGGACAGATAAAAAACTATTCTCTAATTCGCACGAATTAGAGAATAGTTTTTTGTTGGGGCAAAAAACGGCTCTGTTACGGCAAATGGTATACTAGGGCAGTAAGGGGTTACTAGTCTTAACGTATTCTTTATGAAAAATGTACTTCTTGTACTTGTTATTGCACTTGTTCTTATCGGTGGATACTACGTACTAGACTATACAGACAAAACAGACGAGGCAGACGTAACAGACAATGGGCGTGTTCGTGGGCCAGAGGAGTTGCCGCTCTCTGTGGGTGACACAAAAAATTCAGGAAACCTTTCAATCACTTTGAATTCCATTGTTTCAGATAACCGTTGTGCTGTGGATGTACAATGTGTGCAAGCGGGGTGGGTGACTGCAAATATTACAGTCAAAACAGATACGCAGATAACTCAGGACATTAACTCAAATGATCTTACGCTTGAATATGACGGCTATGCGATTTCGATTAACGAAGTGCTTCCAGCCCCTCGATCAACTGTTGTTATTACGCCTGAAGAATACGTTGTAACATTCCTCGTCGCACCACTGTAGTGGGTGACGCTATCTAATTTTTCTCGAAGAAATGAAAAGCCCCCAACAGAGACGGAACTCTGTAAGGGTCTTTTTCGTAGGTATGCCCTAATGGTAGCAAACGATTCTTCTCTGTCAACAGATACTTCATACAAACTTTATTTTTTGCCTTCCTCTGCTATTTATTGTATTCTACTGATTACGCGTCGGTGACGGAGCGGTCAAACGTACTTGACTGTAAATCAAGCGCCCTTGTGGCTACGGAGGTTCGAATCCTCCCCGGCGCACCAAACTTTTTTCAGACCCTTTTTCAGGGAGTTTTTCCGAATCCAGCCTGAAAATCCAAGACAATTTTGGTGTTCCATCTAATACGTCTTGGTAGGTTGGTAACTCATCAAACATGAGCGAGAAGTAAGCTCGTCTTTGTTGTTTGCTACCTGCACGCAATAGGAATTCATGGGGGTGTTCCATCACCCAGTTCACTCGCCACACGAATTCGTCCAAATCCCTCTCATCCACCTCGAGTTCATCTCTGTGACCCTGGGCGACCTTTAGTAACTGGTCCAATCGAGTTCGCTCTGCCTTGATGTCGCTCATCAGGTCTTCGTCACCAACAGCATTGGCAGCAATATAGGCCTTGGTAGCCGCCTGCTTCTGTTCCTGTAGATCGATAACCCTCTTTTCTGCACCGGTGGCCGCCTCAATAGTGCCTGCCTGCTTCTGGTTGAATGTATCCATGAGCACCAATTGAAAGCTCTTCAACAGTTCTGGCTGAAACTGTAGATCGGTTACGAATTCCTCAACCTGCTTCTCGAAGACATGTTTATTAACCCCGATTCGTTTGTGTCTGACTCCGTTTATTTTATGGTCAGCATGATAGGCGGGATAATGATTACCATTCTTGCTTCGAGAAGCACTGCCTCGAAATGGCCGCTCTTTTCCCTCTAATTCCTTGCAAAAAGTGCAGAGGATTACGTCTTTGAAGGGGTACTGCTCGTTATCTCGTGTCCGTATCTCCGGATTATAGTTCTGGTGCATCTGCAATAGCCCGTCGGGCAACTCCTCAATAAACCATCTGCCACGATTTGCTTTATTCCATCTATCAATCTCCACCAAGCCAGCGTAAACAGCCCTTACTGGTTTCCAGAGCGTAAATACCTCGTAATTGACCCCAGCATATATGGGTCGTTGAATAATTGCTTGTAATTGTTTTACCGTAAGTGGAATACCGCCGGTGTATCCGATCTCCGTCTTGCTGTCTTTACTCCAGCGTGTTCGGACTTTGGAGAGATAGCCATCCTTATTTATTTCTTCCACTATCTTTTCGTCGGACATTTGCCCTTCCGCTCGTAGCTTGAACATTTTTTCGTAGAAAGGAGCACGTTCAGGATCTCGATAACGGGTTGACCGGCGCTTACGTTTACCCTCAGAGTGATAGCGGTCACGCTTGTTTATCATTCCATCAGGTGCAGGGTGCACCGCATAACCCTGACGAGCGTTAATGACCTCCTGTCCAATCATGCGAGTAAGCATGTCCCGTCTGTTGTCTTTGGCCCTATCTGCTTCAAGCAACTCTTGAGTGCCACTGGGTGAATAGTTACTCCATTTGTAATCCATACCCAAGTTTTCCATCGTATTTTTATCCGGCTGGATGATTCCTGCTACATCTCTCATCCTTACTCCCCGTTTCTTCAACTCGCCTTTCATAAAGTCATACATAGCATGTCCACCACGAGTGAAGCGCTCAATGTTATAACAAAAATAATCCGTCACACGACGCTTGTTGTTTTTTATTCTTTCATCAATATACGCAAGCGCAGTAGCCATTGTCATCCGCTCGTCGCTGTCTCCTTTAACTGTATTGCTCCAAAAGCCATCTGCCGCTATTTCAATTTTAAGATTGGCGGCAAATCTTCTGATTTCGCTTTCTTGAAACTCATGCGAGCCATCTAACTGGCGAGTATCACTTACCCGTGTCTCTCCAATCCCGAGCGGCTCATCAGTTTTTGTAGGGGTATCTTTGTTCATGTTTCTTTGCTTCTTGCTTTAACTCTGCATCTGCTTCCGGCAAAAGATGCACGGCCTTTCTCATTGCCTTTATTCGTACAGCATCACGCTCACTATCTGCCATCGCATCATTCACATATGCACCGGTAATTGCTTCAACCCCGGTGCCTTTCCTTACCGAAAACCATTCATAAAATCCCTCCGCAAATCGGTATGTAAAATCGAGCCTCTTTTGGATCTCCTCGTCGGAGAGACCGTCGGCAAGTTTGCCAAGTGATGCTTTGAATTGGGCTAGAGTAATGGCCATATTAGAAATGGTAGCCTTTTGAGCTATTAACAATCAATTTTTGGCAGACAAAAACCCGAAGCGGCAGAGCGAGTTGGGTTTGTTGCTGGTGCATACAAACGTTCGCTGCGCCGCTTCGGGCTACAACACTATATTTCGACCCATTTTCGTTGGTATGCACCATACCCTAACGGTACTAGAGTCTTGCTTCCTGACCAGTGGATAAAAATAACCGCCAGCCGGTTCAGGAATTATTTTTCTCTGTCCTCGACCTTCAGGATAGGTAAATTGACCCGATAAAAAGAGATGCCTTAATTAATTCAATTAATTCGAATTAATTGGGGGCGGTGGCATTGAAGAAAGTGTCTGTATCTTTTGGCGCTGGTTGAAATACTCACGAAAGCTTGATTTCGGGTAGAACTTTAGTATCTCCATACCATCAATGACACAGTGGTTTCTGCCGACCCATGCCGGGCGACTTTTTTGTCTCACAATCGCAAAATCGCCTAACGTGGGAAGACGAATGAATTTGTGCTTACGCAACTCATCTACAATTACATAAACCAAGCTTAAGTAGATACTAGCGGCCACTACAGGGTCGATGTAATTAGAATGCTCCGAAAGAAGCCGGTAAAAGCGCTCATTACCTAATAACTCCTTCTTTCTCAGGTGCCTAGTTGGCGTGGTCCAGCTCATATTTAGGAGTATAGCTAAGGCCCGAAATTACCCCGGCTCCGTGCGGGTAACCTATGTACCCCCTCTATCACGATTACCACCCCTAACCGAATCACCCCCCATAGGGGGTCCCGAATTACGACTGGATTATTGAAAGAAGGAATTAATTAATAACTAAGCCAACGACCATCTTTAGCACGCAGTGTCGATGCGTGTCTTTGGCGTGTATTAGCAACCAATGATGATCAGATACATGCGAGTAACCCGTGCTCCTGGGACGCTCAATCAACCGATGATTCGGATCATTAACAGGCTTCTCATAAAAGCTGGATTCGAACTCGGCGTATCCATAGAGGTCATATACGAGGAGGGTCTTATTACCATTAGAAAATTAGCTAAATAACAATGAATACAACATACAAACCCCGCATCCCGTCACCATTCCAGGTGACACGTAAGCCTTATTACCAAAAGGAAATGCCACAAGATACAGTGCGTGGGGAGATCACTAAACTCCTCGGTACATATCAGTTCTCAGCTACCTTCGAGGAGGATACGCAGACTGCTGCTACCCTCAAGCATATCCCCGGAATCATTGCCTTTGTCTGCACTATCAAAAAGGGCGACCAAGTAATTGGCCAAGGACGTGGCACCTCGGTTATCAATCAAAATAACCGCTTCATCGTTCGAACGATTGGCTATGCATTCAATGCTTCGATTGTTGACGCCATCGTGAGAAGCACAAAGATCCTCGACATCTTCCGTCCCGATGCAAAGCCTCACTCATGGGGTGGCGCAGACACACCGGAGGATTCATTTGTGGGTATTACCGACAAACAAAAGTCGTATCTCACTGAATTAATTCAGAGCAATGTCGCTGACGAGGATGAACGTGAGGGTTGGCTATCACAATTGAGCGAACTGACCAAAGACGAAGCATCGCAGGCCATTCAACGCTTTGCGAAGTAGACCTTTATGCAGAAACGGCGGTCCCCATTTCGGGTACTGCCGTTTTTTGCTGAGGGTAGGGCCTAGATTGGATCTGTCCTTTCATAAATACTTGACATCCTTGCAAGGATAGAATACCCTTGAGCTATGGATAACATAGATAAAAAAGAGACATCTAAGGACAGGTTTAAACGGCTCGCTACTCAGCGAACCAACAGTGTTTTACAACGTTTAAAAGTTCTCGGTAATTGCTCTAACCGTAGTGTGTATGAATATGACGAAGAGGATATCGCTAAGATATTCTCTGAGATCGAGCGTCGTGTCAGGGAAACAAAAGCCAAGTTCCATTATCCGAAGAGGCGGGCGTTTAAACTTTAAACCTTTATGGCTGACGAAAAGAAAAAAATCATTGAACTTAAGTCTCTTCCACCGAAGAGTTACGAGAACATCGATCTCGATAGGTTGGCTGTGTATGCTCTTTGCGTTTTAGAGCAGAAGAAAATCCCCCTCTACTTCGACTACTCAGCCGTCGCCTTATTTCGGCTGTTTCCAAAGAAGTTCTCAATGGCTAATTTTTCACGATACCCCGACACAAATCGAATCAATAAAGCACTTAGGCGCCTTACTGACCAAGCGAGGAAGAGTTGGGCTACGGGCACTGTAGAAAATGGATTCAGCCTCACTGACCTCGGAAGAGAAGTTGGAAAGCAAGTCGTAGATATATTAAACGATCCTCAACGACAGAGCGGTGCTCGTCCACCTACCGCAACACGGTCTCGTGGTCGTTCTGCAACAGTAGAGACGAGTGAAATCAAGAATTCAGAGACTTATAAAAAATGGCAAGTGAAAGAATCAATTAACAGCTACGAGTTTTTTGCCTTTCTGAAAGCAACTCCGTACACGCCAAAGCCACTACTTTTGGAGCACCTAAATCGATTAAAGAACTCTGCAACCACAGCCGGTGATAAGGAGGTCCTCGCTTTTCTACAATGGATGGAGGGTAAATTTACCAATCTGCTCAAATAAATATGTCTGAAATTGCCGTACAGTTTGCGTCCCGATACATAAAACGAAAGCAGTCTGATGCTGTCGGTAAGAATTTACTGAAGACACTCACCGAACCTATTACAAATTCGGATGATAGCTATAGACGCATTACGGAGTCTGAATCTGGGGCGGATAAATTGGTATTCCCCGTCACAATACTTGTGGACAAGGTAAAACGAATGATTCGAATCGTTGACCATGCTGAGGGAATGACGGCAGAAGAACTTGAAAAGAAGTTTAAGGAGTACGGTGCCGCCAAGAGCGGAGCTTACGAAGGGTTTAGTGCACGTGGCATATTCGGTCAAGGATTGTCTGACGTGCTTTTCTACCATCGGGATGGAAAAATAAAGTCTTTAAAAAACGGCAAAGCCACCGTCTGTAGTTTTTATTGGAAGAAGGATAAACAATACATCGGTATTGAGAAGTCAGACGTACCACTCACAAAAATCGCCAAAGAATGGGGTCTCGATGGAGATAGAGGCACTGTCATTGAGTTTGTGTTGGACAACACGCCACTGCACGATTACGAGAACCTTGTGAAGAAAATGGGTGTGTTCTACATGTTGCGCCTAATTAATAACAACGACCGGAGACAGGTGAAAATTGTTTATAAAGATAGGGCTGGGACAAAAGAAAGTCTTATCAAATACCAGTTCCCTAAAGGGGACCTCGCTGACTCTAAAAGGTTCATGTTGCAGTTCGAGAAGTATGCCCCCGTTACTGTTGATGTGCAGCTTTATAAAGCGACATCCGCACTTCCTACCGTGGGAGACGAAAGAGAGAACGGTTTACTTGTCTATGATGACAAAGAAGCAATTTACGACCAAACATTTTTCGGCCTCGACGATCTGCCGGGTGCAGACAAGTTTTTTGGCACGATGAAGCTCACGGGTGCCCGAGAGATTATTCTGGAAAAAATTAACGATTCGAAACATCCAGAGGCTATCCTTTCTGACTCAAGAGACGGCTTCAATAAACAGCACGATTTTTACAAACAATTGGCATTGGAGGTTAAGGACTGGCTGTACCCAATTCTAAACGAGGAACGACACAAAAGAACAAATGAGGGCATTTCAGAATCGACCATAGAGAGGCACCGCAAGGCGTTTGAGGAGTTGAACAAGCTCTACAAAGAGCTCACGGGAGAAGATGTTAGTGGCACAATTCGATCCAAAAAGAAAACCCGACCTACTGGAGGGCTACAGTTTGCTCGGAACAACATATCGATCACAGTCGGAAAAAGATACGGACTTCAAATAACAATCGATACTCGGGTTGTTAAACCCGGAACAATCGTGAAGCTTAAGTCATCAAGAAATCTTATTGGCTTTTCTCCAGTGGAATTCATGGTAGACGAAGCACCTGAAGGCAGTGACGACCTACTAGTAAAGACAATACTTGTAACCGGCTCCAAAGCACGCACTGTCGACACACTGGAAGCCGTTGCAGAGAAGAGAAGTACATCCGTTGTTGTTTCTATCGTATCTGAAGAAATAGTGTACCCAGAAAAAGGGATCACCTTTAATCCTGAATATGTGAGGACGGTTGCCGAAAAAGACACAGTTCTTAATCTGTATGTGGACCTAGCTACAGTAAAGAAAGGGACCAAAATCACTTTCACGAGCACCAATAACTCCATAGTTCTTAAGAAAGGGAAAATTCCTGTCCCGAGCAGAATGAGGACCACGTCGAAAGTCGCCAAAATGGAGGTCACTATTCGAGGATTAAGAAATGATGAGTCAGGCATTATAGAGGCGAATGTTGGTGGCTATCTCGCCCAGTGTCGTGTAGACATCAAGGTGAAGAAGGATCATCCGCCAAGCGGTGTTACAGGATTGTTCAAGGATTGGGATTTTGATAACGGATTGTCAAAGAACCAGCAATCGGCTCTCGATCCGATGGAAGGTAGCCCCACTCAGGGCTTTATCCTCATCAACTCTTCCCACCCAATAAACAAACGTTATTTCGGTGACAATCCACAAAAGAAGGATGCGCTTGGGTCCCACAAGGCTCAACTATATCTTGCCGAACTTATATTGAATGAGTCTCTTGGACGAATGATTAACGAAGCATACCAAAAAGGCGTCATTCCGCAGAACTACGGACCAGCCATTGATATACCCGTTTACATAGCACAAAAAAAGCTCGAGTTTGGAGAAATAATTTACGACTGCTTTGTTGACGCAGAACCCACACCGCTTGAAGCTAGGAGAAGTAACCAGTTGGAGGAAGCGAAGCAGAAGAACGAGATGGACGAGACAGAGTTGCTCGAAAACATGGAAGAAAGACCCCGTGCGATGGTTGAAATGTATTATGGGCTCGGAGATCAACGTCGGCACACACTCGAAGAGATTGCGACAAGATCGGGTATTACACGTGAACGAGTGAGACAAATCATCAACAAAGCACTTGCACCGACTCACGCAAACAAAGATGAGGATGGTGGTCTATTCGACGATGAAGCAGACACGCATGACTATATCCTCGCCGAGGAAAACAGACTCAAATCTGAAGCAGAAAGAATAGTTAATACATCTGCTCGGATGTACGGTGTTACCACAGAAGAATTGTACGAGCACACCAGACGTGCAAACGTTGTAGTGCCAAGACAGATTGCAATGTACCTTCTTCGCACCGACCTAGGACTCTCTTTCCCATCTATAGGTAAACAATTTGATCGTGACCATACGACTGTTATATACGCATGCAATAAGGTCAAAGAAATGGCCGAAAAAAGTGTGCGAGTCAGCAACCGTATTGAGAAAATTAAGAAGCTTGTGTTGCAAACAGATCCAGTAACAAACTAAAACCATATATGAAAAGAATATTTGTGAGTTTCGCCATAGAAGATCGTTTCGCTAGAGATAACCTCGTTCATCAATCACAGAGGCAGAGCGCACCTTTTACTTTCGTTGATATGTCAGTGAAGACCCCGTGGGATTCATCATGGAAAACAAACTGCAGAGAACGAATTAAAGGTTGTGATGGAGTGATTGCTTTCGTGAGCAACAACACATTCAATGCAGATGGCGCAAGGTGGGAAATACAGTGTGCGTATGAAGAAGGCGTGCCAGTTTTGCCCATGTATATCCACGACACTGGTGCGAATCGTCTGCCATCAGAGTTAAGCGGCAAAAGAATCTTACACTGGACATGGGATAACGTCACCAAGTTCATTAATGCCCTTTAGGTCATGAAACCAGAAGATATAAATAAAATGCTGTTTGTGTCGACGAGTGCCGACTATGGCGACAAATACGTCGAGCATCTTCTAGAGCAGTACAAAGTATATATTGCTTCTGCGGAGCGTATCAGCGACCGAAGACAGAAATCCAATGATTTCTTTCTCGCATTAAACACAGCGTTGGTAGCACTCCTTGGCTTTGTCGCCACTAAAGCGAGTCCGGTTACAATCTCTTGGCTTCTTACCGTCGCACCTATTGCAGGTGCCACAATGTGCTATCTGTGGTATCGAATCATTCAATCTCATAAAAATCTCAACGATGCAAAATACAGAGTATTGCACGCCATCGAGTCACGCCTACCTATGGCTCTGTACGATACGGAATGGGAGGTGCTTGGACGAGGTAAAGATACAAGCAAGTATTGGGCTTTCACACACATAGAACTTTTGGTCCCGTGGATCTTTATCGCCATATACACTGTTCTTTTCTCGGTATCTGTTGGCATTATTCCTATTGACCACCGTGCTGTGTGTCCGGACGCCTACGGCCAAGATGATGCTGGTTCGGCAGCATACCTTGCTTCAACCGACAAATGGACGAATGACTTCTTTGACCATCACCCTGATGCAGATATGACCGACTGGGCTCAAGCCAGACGCCAGTTCTGGATCGATAACCATTGCACAGCCGCCTTAGAACGCTACGAGCAGGCCAAAGCAGGTAAAGCTGATCCAAAAGTGATGGAGGCGGTAAATAAGGTCATACAGGAGGAGCTTGGTCGCCAGTCCACTACTGAATGAGAGCTATGTTCTACTCCTAATCTGTGTAGTAACTCTTCGACGATCCAAAACAAAAAAGTAAGCATTTTCAACGTTTACGCTGGAGTGGAACTTGGTAAATAGGCTGCTGAATATGTCGGAGGATATGTCTCGAATACGTCCTTCCAACGTAAAATCGTACTTTCTATGGTGTTCCAACTGGGGTAGACTAAGTGCACAGCTACAAATCCACCCCAACTTTTGTTGGGGTGGATTGTTATTTACATTCCCAAAATTTCTGCTAGAATATCCCTCATGTCACAAGACGCACTCATAAAGCTTAAATCGACGAAGTCGGACCACATCTACTACAGCCGCCGCGGCAAGAAGAGTAAGGGTGCCCAAAACAAAGAAAAGTTGGAGCTCAAAAAATTTGACCCGACGCTTCGTCAGCACGTCCCTTACAAGCAAATCAAGAAATAAAAACAGCCCACACGGGCTGTTTTTTAATGCCTAAAAATGCTAATATCGTCAACGGGGGCCTATCGTCTAATGGTAAGATTCTTCTCTCCAAAAGAAGCGTTCCAGGTTCGAATCCTGGTGGGCCCGCATGAAAAAATTCTTTATTGGCATTGTGTGTCTCGCCCTCGTTATTATTCTTGTCTTTATGTATGGTGCATGGCAGCTTGTGAAGGACAATTTAAGCAAAAAAGACCTCACGTATGAGACAACAACGCTTACTGTTGGGGCACTGACGGTCGTCGCTGACGTTGCTGATACTGACCCGCTCCGTATTCAGGGCTTAAGCGGCCGCCGAGCACTCTCAGACGGCACAGGTATGCTCTTTATTTTTGAGCAGAGCAATTTTTACGGCTTTCGGATGAAAGACATGCTCTTTCCAATAGACATTATTGGCTTTGATGACACTAAACATGTCGTCTGGCTTGAAGAGAACCTCTCACCAGAGTCATTCCCAACAGTTTTCACACCCACTCGACCAGTACAATACGTGCTCGAAGTGCCCGCATGGACAATTTCTGTGTTCGGCCTAAAACTCGGTACGAAGGCAACTTTTTAAAAACAGAAAATCGCCCCAAATAACACTTTCGGGGCGATTTTTTTTGCGACACAAAAAATACTCTTTACGTCCTGCAATTTTTGTCCTCTGGGGGCGCTTTTTGACTTATCCACTCGTAACAAAAAGGGCTGCGGACGGTAGAATAGGTGTAGTAGAAGTGAAAAACAGCTTGTTGTTTCCTCACTTTTTTAAGCCCACACATTATTCACCTAGCCTCGTTGTATTTATGTCGAACGTGCTCAATATTCGAAAGCGAACAGGACAAGTTGTGCTCTTTGAAGTTGCAAAAATAAACCGCGCAGTTGAAAAAGCATTCTACGCGGTGATGAATGATCCACATCAGAAGGAAGCAGAGCTTGTTGCGAAGACTGTCGTCGTACGACTCACTCAGAGAGGCGAGGCAATGGGTGAAAACTACGTTCCATCAGTTGAAGAAGTGCAGGATATCGTTGAACTCTCCATCATGCAGCAAGGATTTTTTGATGTTGCGAAGGCGTACATCGTGTATCGTTACGAACATCAGAAAGTTCGAGCAGAAGAACAGAAAGTTGTTCAAGAAAAAATTCAGAACAGAGAATTTGTTGTCACAAAGGATGACGGAAGTGCAGAATTATTTCCTCCAGAAAGAATTCACGCATTGTTTACGCGCGCTGCGCGCGGATACGAAGGCACAGTTGCTGTTGATGCACTTGTTGAACAATCACAGAAAGAATTATTTGATGGCATGACGTCGCGTGATGTCGTGCACACACTGGTACTTGTTGCGCGATCATTTGTTGAACAAGATCCTGCATACTCACTCGTTGCATCACGTTTGTTGCTCGAAGGAATTGTGTACGCGGATGCATTTGGTGCAGTTCCTGCAGACAGAGGCGCACTCAACACACGATACAAAGAAGCATTTAAAGAAATGATTGCGTATGGTGTTGAACACACAATGCTTGATGGGCGCATGCTGACATTTGATTTGGAAAAAATGTCTGCGGCGATTGAACCTGAACGAGACGACTTGCTTCGCTACCTCGGCACACAAACGCTCTTTGACCGTTATTTCCTAAGGGATAAAGCCACAGCCACACACCGCTTTATTGAGACGCCACAATATATGTGGATGCGTATTGCGATGGGTTTGGCATTGGCTGAAGACAATAAAGAAGAGCGCGCTATTGGTTTCTATAATCTCATGTCAGAGCTTCGCTACGTGCCATCAACACCAACACTCTTAAATGCAGGGACAACATACTCACAGTTGTCATCATGTTTCCTCGGTGTTGTCGGCGACGATCTGCACAGTATCTTTAAAACATTTGAAGATTATGCGCACATGGCACGACACTCAGGTGGTGTTGCATACTCATGGACAAAACTTCGCGCAACAGGAGCAAACGTAAAGTCAGCGGGAGGCGCGTCATCAAATGGACCAATTCCATTTTTGAAAGTTCTCGACTCAACTGTTGTTGCAATCAATCGCAGTGGACGACGACGTGGCGCATGTTGTGTGTATCTTGAACCATGGCACTACGATGTCGAAGAATTTATTGAACTCCGCAAAAACACAGGCGATGAACGTCGTCGCACACACGATTTGAACACTGCGCTCTGGATGCCTGACTTGTTTATGAAGCGTATTCGCGAGAACGGACAGTGGACACTCTTTTCTCCAGACGAAACACCAGATCTTCCTGAAACATATGGTTCAGAATTTGAACGTCGCTACATTGCGTATGAAAGCAAGGCAGACGAAGGAAAAATAAAATTGTTCAAACGCATTCAAGCGCGCGATTTGTGGAAAAAAATTCTCACACAACTCTTTGAAACAGGACATCCATGGATTACGTACAAAGATGCGTCAAACATTCGTAGCCCACAAGACCACGTTGGTGTGATTCACAACTCAAACCTTTGCACAGAAATTACGCTCAACAACGAACCAGACAAAGAAGTTGCGGTGTGTAACTTGGGGTCTATTAACTTGGGCGAGCACATTGTGGACGGTGTCCTTGCTGAAGAACGCCTCCGCGAGACAGTTGTGGCTGCCGTTCGCATGCTTGATAACGTCATTGACCTCAACTACTACCCAATTGTGGAGACACGTAACTCTAACCTCCGTCACCGCCCAATTGGACTCGGATTGATGGGATTCCAAGATGCGCTCTATAAACTCGGTTACAACTTTGATTCAGAAGAAGCGGTACGATTTGCTGACCGAAGTATGGAAGTGATTTCGTACTATGCGATTTTGGCATCATCAAACTTGGCGAAAGAGCGCGGCACGTACCAGACCTACAAGGGTTCGAAGTGGGAGAGAAACATTTTCCCAGTGGATACGCTTGATTTGCTTGAGAAAGATCGCGGTGAAGCAATTCTCGTTGATCGCACCGCAAGCATGGATTGGAGCATGGTGCGCGACAACGTTCGCAAATACGGTATGCGTAACTCAAATGTTATGGCAATGGCACCAACGGCAACGATTTCAAACATCGCGGGCTGTTTCCCAACAATTGAGCCTGTGTACAAAAACATTTACGTGAAGGCAAACATCAGCGGCACCTTCATTGTGGTGAACGACTACCTTATTGAAGACTTGAAGAAAGAAGGATTGTGGAATCACGAACTTCTTGAAGTGATAAAGGGGCATGAAGGGGATCTCTCACACATTTCAGTTATTCCACAGTGGATTAAGGACCGGTACAAAGAAGTGTTCATGATTGATCAGCAGTGGCTCATCAAAGCAGCAGCAGCGCGTGGGAAGTGGATTGACCAAAGCCAGTCGTTGAACGTCTTTTATTCAGGAACATCAGGAGCCGAACTCGCAAATATTTATACGTACGCATGGCAGGCAGGGTTGAAGACGACATATTATCTTCGCTCAATGGGTGCGACAGGTATTGAACAAAGTACCGTGTCGCTTGATAAGCAGCAAAATCTTGATAAGCGTGACGCGGAGGTGCTTGCAGAGGTGACGGTGGCTGAAATCAAACAAGAACTCGTTGCACAAGAAAAACCATATGCCGCAGTGCCTGTGGTTGTGGGAGGAGTTGCAACGCCCGTAGTAGCAATACAACCGCAACCTGCTTCAGTGTCAGTCGTTCACAAAACAGCGGAATTGAAGCTTTGTAAAGTTGATGATCCGAATTGTGAGTCGTGCCAGTAGAAATCATGTAACATGTAGCGTGTAACATGTAACAGGAATAATAAGAAAGCAGATAACAGATAACACAGAGCAGGGAAAACAAAAATACTATGAGTCAAAAACAAATTCTCAACGCATCAAACGTTGATCCAAATAAAATATTGCCGTTGAAGTATCCGTGGGCACGTCAACATTACAAAAACGGTGTCGCGAACAACTGGGTGCCTGAAGAGGTCTCGATGCAGCTTGATGTGGAGTTGTGGAAGAAACAGGGACAAGGTGCGCTGACAGATGATGAGCGTCACATGATTCTCTACAACCTTGGATTCTTCTCGACCGCAGAGTCGTTGACCGCAAACAACATTGTGTTGGCGATTTATCGACACATCACGAACCCTGAATGTCGACAGTATCTTTTGCGTCAGGCATATGAAGAAGCAGTGCACACCGATACGTTCATCTATGCGTGTGACACGTTGGGACTTGATCCTGATGAGATTTACAACATGTATCTCACGATCCCATCAATCAAAGAGAAGGATGACTTTGTTATCAACTTTACGAAGTCAGTCTTTGATCCTGATTTTAAAACAGAAGGCGTCGCAAATATTCAACAGTTCGTGCACGATCTTGTTGGCTACTACGTCATCATGGAAGGCATTTTCTTCTACGCCGGTTTTGCAATGATGTTGTCTTTGTTGCGTCAAAACAAAATGGTGGGAGTAGGGGAGCAGTTCCAATTTATCTTGCGTGATGAAACAGTGCACCTCGCATTCGGTTCAGACCTCATCAACACTATTGTTCAGGAAAATCCAGAAATCTGGACGCCAGAGTTTAAGGGGCTTTTGACAGAGAAAATAAAAGAGGCAGTCATACTCGAACAAAAATACGCACACGAAGCATTGCCAAAGGGAATTATGGGACTTACACCAGGAAGCATCGAAGAATATCTCGAATACATTGCAGATCGCCGATTGGAACGTATTGGCCTAGCACCCGTCTACGGAAAGAAAAACCCATTCCCTTGGATGTCTGAAATCATGGATACACGCAAGGAAAAGAACTTTTTTGAAACACGTGTGAGTGAATACAAGACAGGGGGCCAACTTGAATGGTAAAAGCACTCCTTTATAGATTTGGAATGCACGGATAAAATCCTACTGGATTTTTCCTCGTGCTCGTGCCGTCGCACTCGCAAGTCATTCCAAATCTATAAACTCGTTGGGCCGTTAAATGCAAAGGAAACCTCGTTCCAGCGTTCAATACAAAAGAAAATTCGTTAGGTCGTTAAATACGAATACAAGAAAAAGAGGGTTGCAAAAAGTCGAAAAATAGGGTATAGTATATTCACCTTGTATTAGACAGGCGCGCCCAGCCCCAGTTTTTAACTGGAGCTGGGTGAGGAAAGTCCGAACACGTCCAGCCCCAGTTTGAAAAAACTGGAGCTGGAGGACGGTAGCGGGTAACACCCGTCGTGCGCAAGCATAGAGGTGCGAACAGTGACGCCAAACAACGAAAGAAGTTTGGCCCTCGCTTCGGTGAGGTGAACTCCCATGGTGACATGAGAGGTGAAACGGCAAAATCCTTATCTACGTGCAAGGCCGAGTCTAACGTTAGTCTTTGATTTACGTTAGAAGTGCCGCTTGAGGTGAAAAGTAATTTTCATCCCAGATAGATGCCTGTCGTCCAGCCCCAGTTTGAAAAAACTGGAGCTGGATACAGAATTCGGCTTATCGATACAAGACCTATCATGAAACTCCGCTACCGCGGAGTTTTGTGTTTTTTGCTACAATAGAAGACATCACGGTATGGTAAAGAGGTTTATTTCATTATTGTCCTCAAAAGTTGAAGGACTTCACGAGGCGGCCTATATCATTGCGGGCTTTTCTTTTTTGTCACAATTGCTCGGCCTTGTGCGCGACCGCATGTTGGCAGGGATGTTCGGCGCAGGGGAAACGCTCGATATCTACTACGCGGCATTTCGTATACCAGACTTTCTCTTCGCGGCAATTGCTTCGCTTGTGTCATTGTTCGTGCTCATTCCCTTTCTCTCTGAAAAGATGGCTGACGGCACGCGCGAGAATGCGCGAGCCTTCCTCTCAAGTGTATCGACCGCGTTTGTTGGCTTCATGTGTGTCGTGACGGCAATCGTGTGGTTTTTTGTTCCTGAACTTTCGACAACACTCTATCCCGGATTTGTTGGAGAACAACATGAGATGCTTGTTATGCTCACGCGCATTCTGCTTCTCTCGCCGATTATCCTAGGCATTTCAAATATTTTTGCGAGTGTTACCCAACTTGCGCAGCGCTTCTTTGTGTATGCACTTTCACCAATCCTCTACAACGTTGGCATAATCATGGGTGTTGTCTTTTTGTACCCACGTTTTGGCATGCAGGGCCTCGTATGGGGAGTTATCACGGGATCAGTTCTCCACGCCCTCATTCAGATGCCAACAGTTATCCGTGAGCGTTTGATGCCAACATTGCGTTTTCACTTGCCGTGGCACGAATTGAAAGCGCTTGTTTTGGTTTCAGTTCCACGCACGGTGACACTTGCACTTAATCAACTGGCATTGCTTGTGCTTGTTGGTATCGCGTCAACAATGGAAGAAGGTTCAATCACCGTGTTTAATTTTGCGTCGAACATTAACACTGCGCCGCTTTCTATCATTGGTGTTTCGTATTCTATTGCGGCATTTCCGACATTAGCACGACTTTTTTCAAACGGTGATCGGCAAGCATTTATTGATCAAATGCTTACAGCAGTGCGGCACATTGTGTTTTGGTCGTTTCCTGCGATTGCGCTCATTATCGTTTTGCGTGCACACATTGTTCGAACACTTCTCGGTGCGGGCGCGTTTGATTGGGCAGACACTCGTTTGACCGCTGCAGCACTTGCCCTCTTCATTATTTCTTTGATTGCGCACAGTCTTATGTTGGTGTTCGTGCGCGGATACTACGCCGCGGGCAAAACATTTCGACCATTGTTGATCAACACGATTTCATCAATTGGTATTGTTGTTCTTGGTTACTCGTTAACACATGTATTTGCGGCATCAGAAACATTCCGTTATTTCATCGAGTCATTGTTCCGTGTTGAAGATGTTGCCGGTGTTTCAATACTCATGCTACCACTTGCATATTCTATCGGCATGATTGTAAACGCACTCGCGTTCTGGTTTCTCTTTCGAAAAGATTTTGGTGGGCATTTGCCATCACGTTTGTATGACACAGTGTGGCACAGTTTCTCTGCATCGGTTTTTGCCGGCTTTGCGGCGTACATGGTGTTGTACATGATTGGCCCAACACTTGGTCTTGAAACAGTCGCACGTGTGTTCACGCAAGGTCTTATTGCCGGCATTATCGGCATTGTTGTCGGTGTTCTTGTTTTGAAAATGCTCAAAAGTACTGAACTTCGTGAAATTGTTCGCACTATTCGTGAGCGACGAACACCAGCGGCACCTGTCGCACCAGAACCGCAGGAGCTCTAGAAGAGCAGTCATGAGTCATAAGAGAACAGACAACAGAATCAAGAATCAGGAATCAAGAATCAGGAATTAAGAATTAGGAATCATGATTTGCAAGAAGATGAACAGATAACAAAGAACAGAGAACGGAAAAGAGGACATAGGTCATAAGAAAGAAAAGAAAAATATCGTGCTTAAGAGGCGTTCGTCTGATAGGATGTTCATACTATGCAGGCCAAGAACATTAGAAATTTCAGCATTATTGCGCATATCGACCACGGAAAGTCGACATTGGCTGATCGCATGCTTGAAATAACCAAAACGATTGAAATGCGCAACATGCGTGATCAGATTTTGGATTCTATGGACCTTGAACGAGAGCGTGGCATCACAATCAAAATGGCGCCGGTGACGATGCAATGGGACACTCTAGGGGAGACAAACACACTGAACCTTATCGACACCCCAGGGCACATCGACTTCTCATACGAAGTATCACGCGCGCTCAAAGCGGTTGAAGGGGCCGTGCTTCTCGTTGATGCAACACAAGGTGTGCAGGCACAAACACTGACAACGCTAGGAATGGCGCGCGAAGCAGGCCTTACCATCATTCCTGTCCTTTCAAAAATTGATTCACCTCTTGCACGGCCCGACGACATTGTTGACGAAATTGTTGAGATTATTGGTTGTGACCCGAGTGAGGTGCTTCGGGTGTCAGGACGCACAGGAGAGGGCGTTCCAGCGCTTCTAGACGCCATTGTGAAGCGTATTCCGCCTCCACAGGAGTCAACGAGCAACAAACTCCAAGCATTGGTGTTCGATTTTACATACTCAAACCACCGCGGCATCGTCATTCACGCTCGTATCATGAATGGTCGCGCAACGGGAAAAGAACGCCTCGCATTTATTGCGGCAGAGGAAGAGTTTATTTGTAATGAAGTGGGAATCTTTAGTCCAACAGAAAAACCTGTTGAAGCATTGAGCGCGGGAGAAATTGGCTACATCGTGACGGGAATTAAAAAACCCGGTATTGCATCAGTAGGTGATACGGTAACGATTGCTCGTGATAAAGCAGAACAATTTGGTGGCTACTTGCAACCACAACCTGTGGTGTGGGCGTCCGTGTTTCCTGAAGGACAAGATGACTTCAATTTTTTGCGTCTTGCACTTGAACGATTGCGTCTCTCTGACTCATCACTTTCATACGAAGAAGAATCATCAGGAACATTGGGCCGTGGATTTCGTTGCGGGTTTTTGGGAATGCTTCACCTTGAAATTGTGACGGAGCGTTTGAGGCGTGAATCAGGACTTGCACTTATCGTGACAACACCGTCGATTACATATGAAGTGACATATAAGAATGGAAAGACAGAAATGATTTATTCGCCATCACTTTTTCCTGATAACGGACTTGTGACTCGTGTGCGCGAGCCATGGGCGAACGTGCACCTCATTACACCAACAGACTACGTTGGACCGTTGATGCAATTGCTCTACGATCACGAAGCAAATGTCGAGGATTCAAAAACATATCGTGATGGCCGAGTCTCTTTGACACTGTTGATGCCTCTACGTGAACTCATGCGTGGATTTTTTGATGATGTCAAAAGTGTTTCTGCGGGGTATGCCTCAATGTCATATGAATTGATGGATCTCCGCGATGCGGATGTCGTGCGTCTTGATATTTTAGTTGCTGAAGAAATTGTTCCAGCATTTTCTCGTGTGGTTTCAACACGCGTTGTTGAAGAAGAAGGGAAGAAGGCTGTTGAAAAATTGCAGGGCATTTTGCCACGGCAACTTTTCGTTATGAAGATTCAGGCAAAATCACAAGGACGCATTGTTGCATCAGAAAGTGTGAAGGCGATGCGAAAAGATGTGACTGGATACCTCTACGGTGGTGACGTAACACGAAAAATGAAACTCCTTGAAAAGCAAAAGAAAGGTAAGAAGAAAATGCTTGAGCGTGGAAAGGTGAATATTCCACACGAAGTCTTCCTGAAAATGGTCCAGCGCTAGTCTAGCGGAAGAAAGGGGTATAGAGGAGGATCATGCTGATGATCACGAGGAAACAAAGCACAATCCAGATGCTTTTTACGGCGTTTTTTGTCTTCTTGTTGAACAACATATCGTTTTAGGATGTCAGTATACCACGTTTTTTGGGTGGGTTATACTAGTGCATGGAAGATTTTCGGCACAAACAAAAGATGCGCCGCATCATGTATTCAAAAACGCTCTTTGGTGTTCTTGCCGCACTTCTACTCCTTGTTATTTGGAAAACGTGGGATATCTACCAAAAACAACGGCTCGCTGCACAGGCGCTCGAAGAATCACGCGTTGAATATGAAGAACTTGCGGAACGTGCGCAGGTTCTCTCAGAAGATCTTGATACATTAAATACTCCTGCAGGGGTTGAAGAGGTGGTTCGTGACAGATATGGTGTCGCGAAGCCTGGTGAAGAAGTCATCATACTTATTAACGATGTCTCGGCACAGAAAGAATCTGAAGATGATGAAGTAGGTTTCTGGGCAAAACTGAAGGCGTTTTTTACAGAGTAGTGTGCGCAAGCGGTATAGAGTACTATACGTTCGCGGCACGCGGACCACATACGAGTTCGGACTCCCATCACCTCGAGCGCAAGAAAAAGTAAACGAGCTTCCTTTTTCTCTTCTCTCGATGACTACGTCCTCCAATCGTGCGTGGCATCCTTATTTGCGAGCGTAGTTTAGTGGTAGAACCGGTGCTTCCCAAGCATCAGGCATGGGTCCGATTCCCATCGCTCGCACCGCCCCTGTAGCTCAATGGATAGAGCAATCCCGTCCTAAGGGAAAGATCTAGGTTCGATTCCTAGTGGGGGCACAAGACATTCGCATGGTCCTGTCGAAACGTACGGATAAAATGAAGCTTCATTTTTCCTCGTACTCGCGCCGTCGCGCTCGCAAGTCGTTTCAACAGGACAAGCTCACTCTACCGTTTAATACAAAAACCGTGGCTCGCCCGTAGGGCTATGCCCGAGGGGGTTTCCAGAAAGTTCGATAGCGAAGCGTCTTGGTGGGGAGCACTGTGGTACGATATATCTATGAATCCCGAAGAACAGAAAATGCTTCAAGAAGCGCTGGCACTCTCAAGAGAAAATAATGAAATTTTAAAGAAACTGTATCGCTCGACAATGTGGGGGCATGCTCTCCGTGCGCTTTATTGGATTTTGATCATTGGTATCACGGTTGGAACATTTTACTTTCTTCAGCCCTACGTCAACACACTTCAAGGGGTATATGGGGACTTTGAAGATACACAGAACCAATTCAAGGATCTTTTTGGTGGCTAACAATGTCCTTTTGTGCTACTTTATTTTTACGCTCAGGTAATCTGCCCTTACGGGCCTCTTGCCGGAGCGGCGTTCGGATCACATAGCATAACGGGCTCCCATCATCTCGGAGGCGAGAAAAAGTAAGCGAGCTTCCTTTTTCTCTTCTCTCGATGACTACGCCCTAATGCTGCGTGCCATCCTCATTTGCTCAGGTAGCTCAGTTGGTAGAGCATCGCCCTGAAGAGGCGGGGGTCACCAGTTCGAACCTGGTCCTGAGCACATCGTTACTTACACGTTTAATACGTGGATTGACACTCTTAGAGATTGGGCGTAAAGTCACGACAGAAAACTCAACAAAAGGGGATTCTATGCCCACGGAATACGGACCTCTTCAGGGGAGATTCAAGGTTCTTTTCAAAGATAAAAAGAAAGATTGGATAACTCCAGGTTCACGGGGAGCTTTCCATTGGGTAATTGCTTCAGTTTTTGCTCGCGCACGAGTCGAGCATAATCATAACCTCAAAGGATACCTTCTCGACGAAGAAGGACATGTTGCTGAAGAAGTATTTTGGGATGACACAACCCAGAAACTTATCCATACGCAAAATCCTTCACCGTCACAAGGAGATAGGAAACGATGATCAATCCAATGAGTGCCATTGCACCCGAGGGGATGGTTACCCTGCGTCTTTGGGACCCCATGGAAGGACAATACCTTCCGTTTCCTGATCCCGTGAGGTGTGATTTCGAAACGGTTGGAGATGCGGCAGAGGCTCGAAGGGAGTTTCTGTCGAGGGTGCGGCCCCGCGAGCTCGGAAGGCACGGAGGAGATTTTCCGTTTGGTATTCACATCCTGAATGACTGGGGGTTGATCATAAACCCGAAACGTGAGATCTACTAGGACAAACGAAAACGCCCTCATCTGCCTACGGCAGACGAGGGCGTATTTTCTTATATTGTTTTGATGCGAAGTCGCGTCTGTCTCTGCTTATCAATCTTTGGTAAACGAATTGTCAGCAATCCGTGTTTCAATTCTGCAATTGCTTCTTCCGAGCGCACTTCAACAGGGAGGAGAATCGTGCGTGAGAATGACCCCCAGTACAATTCTTTATGGAAGAAATCTTTTTCTTCCGTCTCGTACACCTGACGGCGTGATCCTTTGAGCACTACCATCTCTTGGCTGATCGAAACTTCTAGCTCTTCAGGATTTACTCCTGCGACCATTGTTCGAATAATCACTTCGCTTGGCGTTTGAATCATATCGATTGCAAGTTCTGCATCGAGTTCTTTCTCTTCAGCAAGCTGAGTCACATGGCTTTGTCCACGACGTGACGTTTGCACATCGTCTTCAAACATGTATTCGTCATCGGTGTTGATGGCGCCCGTGAGTCTCTGGAAGAAAGATTGTTTTCGCATAGGGAAGTGTAATTAACGTTTCGCGCGGGTAATTCTTTTAACGCGTTCAAATATGAGCAAGAGGATAACAATAGCAAACCACAGCACAGCGAAGATCGTAAACATCCAATGCTGACCTGAGTTAATTATAAAAAAATTAAAGAGAGTGTGCAATGCTGTTGCGAGCACAAGTCCAATAAGCAAATGTTCGATTCGAACTCGCTTTCGTTTATAGAATGAAAAGGCGACAGATGCACCAATCGTTGCGGATGAGAGCACATGCAGGAGTGTGGTGCCAATAAAGCGTACATTTCCTGTCACCAGAGTGGTGAAGGTATCTCCCTGTGCCAGAGGTTGAATAAGAAAGATGGCGTTTTCTGCGGCGGCAAAACCAATTGCGGCAGTGACGAGATAGACCATCGCATCAATTGGTTCATTTTCCGCCTGTGTGTGCATACCACCCGCCCATGCCGCAATATATTTGAGTACTTCTTCAACAAATGCCCAGCCGATGAGCACTAACATTGGAGCAACCGTAAATGCGTCCACCATTTTCTCAAAAGGAATAGCGAGTGGCACGGCAAGCACACCAAAGAAAAACGACAATGCAATAAGTCGTTTAGGTTCAGGATGTTTGTTGTCTTCACGAAGCCAAAACCACAACCAAAAGAGCGCGGGGAGAAATCCTCCAACGAACGCTATAAGAATTGTGGGGAATGATGACATAGATTAAATCTGACGAGGCCACGACATAATCATGAGCATTGGGTCGTCTGATCCTTTCACATCAGACCAAATGTCCTCAGTGATGAATGGCATGAATGGGTGAAGCAAAGCGAGTGATGTGCGAAGAATTGTGCGCAATGTCCATTGTGCAGACACTTTTGCCGTCTCGTCACTACCCTCAAGAATCACTTTGCGTTCTTCGATAATCACATCGGCAAGTGTGTGCCACACATAATGATACAACTTTTCTGAAGCGAGGTAGAGGCGATACTTTTCCAAATCCTCTGTAATCTCTTGAATAAGTGCATTCAATTCATTGATGCGTGTGATGTCGGCATCAGTGAGTGATGGGCGTTCAGGGACTTCATTTGTTTTTTCAAGAACAAAACGCGTGATGTTCCAGATTTTATTCGCAAACTTTTTGTACGCTTTAATTTTATCGTCAGAGAGATTACTGTCATTACCCGGACCAACAGCGACAACGAGCGCCATGCGAAGCGCGTCCGCGCCGTGCGCATCAATGACATCAAGTGGATCAACACTGTTGCCAATGGACTTCGACATCTTCTGACCTTTTTCATCACGCACCAAACCGTGAAGATACACAGTGTTGAAGGGGACTTCACCCAACAAGTAGCCTGTCATCAAAATCATGCGTGCAACCCAGAAGAAAAGAATATCGTAGCCAGTCTCAAGAAGGTTCGTAGGATGGAAGTTCGCAAAATCATTTTCGGGCCCAGGTTTGCCCTTCGTAGCCGTCTCGGCGGAGTAGGGCCAGCCCAATGTTGAGAATGTCCAAAGACCTGATGAGAACCATGTATCAAGCGTATCTTCGTCTTGCACCCAATCGGAGCCTTCTGGAGCTTCTGTACCAACGTAGACTTCTTCCTGATTCATGACTCCTGATTCTTGATTCTGATTTCGGTACCACACAGGGATACGGTGCCCGTACCAGATTTGGCGACTGATACACCAGTCGCGCAGGTTATCAATCCAATGGTAGTAGACTTTCTCAAATCGGTCGGGAAGTACGTTGATTGCTTTGTGTTCAACGCCTGCGCGCATAATCGACTTCAGTGTTGTTTCGCTTCCGCTTTTGATTGAAGGGATGTTTGAGTGTTTGAGTATGAACGGTTTGTTTACGTCAATGAACCACTGACGCAAAATTTGTGGTTCGATTGCTCCTTCACCACGCGAGTTGATGGCGATGCGGTGAATATAGTTTTCATCTATTTTTTCAACAAGACCTTTTTCCGTAAGCTTTGCCACAATTGCTTCACGCGCTTTTTTAATTTGCATGCCGGCAAAATCTCCTGCGATGGGAAGTAGTTTGCCAAAAGTGTCGATGATTTGTTCTTTATCAAGTTTGTGTCGTAGAGCTATATCAAAGTCAACGGTGTCATGCCATGGTGTAATCGTCATGACACCCGTGCCGAACTCCATATCAATCACAGAGTCTTTGATAACGGTTGCTGTAATCGGACCGTTAATCCACTCAAGTGCAAGTGTGTCGCCGTGTTTGTACTTCGCGTATCGAGCATCGTCTGGATGCATGACAACGTACTTGTCACCGAATTTTGTTTCAGGACGCGCTGTCGCAATCGTGAACGGACCGTACTTCAAATAATAAAACGGCGTTTTTTCTTCTTTCCAATCAACTTCATCATCTGAAACTGTTGTTTGAAGTTTTGAATCCCAGTTCACAATACGATCACCGCGATAAATCAAACCATCTTCATACATGCGCACAAAAGCAGTACGTACTGCTTTTGTACGCACTTCGTCGAGTGTGAATGCTTCGCGTGACCAATCGATTGATGATCCCATACGACGAATTTGTCCAACGATAGTGTCATGAGATTCTTGTGCAAACTGATTAACGCGTTCCAAAAACGCCTCACGACCAAGGTCGCGTTTTTTGACACCTTCTTTTTCAAGCATCTTTTCAACTTTACTTTGTGTGGCGATAGCGGCGTGGTCAGTTCCAGGGACCCAGAGTGTTTTGTCGCCCTTCATGCGGTGGTAGCGAACAACAATATCTTCAATAGTTGTGCCGAGAGCGTGTCCGGTGTGGAGTGTGCCCGTCACATTTGGTGGGGGAAGGACAATAGAGAAAGAAGGAGCGTCTGGGGCGGCAACACCTTTTTCAACACATACATCAGGGTTGAAAAGGCCGCTTTCTTCCCAAGCGGAATAAATTCTTTTTTCTGTATCTGTATGGCTGTAGGGCTTTAGAAACTTATCGGGAACCATACATTCATTCTAGCAAATTTTTCTGGCAATAGTTTATGCAATACCAACGTGCGTTTTGAGAAGACGAACATCATCAGCAAGTCGATCTATGCGACTGTCGAGGCGTTCTTCAAGAGTTGTAAAACGTTCATCCATCTCATGAAAACCACCCATTGTCAGTGTTGCTAGGTTTTCTATCTCGGATTCAATTTTTTCACTTAATTTTGTCTCTAAGAAAGTAAATTTTCCATCCATCTCTGAACGAAAGGAAATAAACTGTTCCTGAATAAGAGCAAACTGCTCCGTCATGAATTGGCGGTCGTCCTGAGTCATACCAGTATCGTATTATGTGTAATTTTTCTGTACATATTGACGCGTATCTTTGGTTGTATCAGATAGTGCAATGGTACGCACAAGAGATAAAATTTATTTTAAGAAAATTGTCAAAACAAAAAGAACTGTTGATAACTTTGTGTACAACGGAAGCGCGCGCTTCGCGCGCGAAAAGAGTGTCTAAAGGACATTTTTACGACACTCGAAAAATGTCCTTTAGAAATTTATATGAAATAAGCCCGATTGTGAGACGTCACAATCGGGCGATTGAATGGGGGAGATTTTGAATAATTTGGATGTGTCCTTTAGAAAAAAGAGGCAACATTTTTTGGCTCTTGACAAGAGGGGTAATAGCTTGGTATTATCGCGATAACGTTCATAAAACGGCCTAGCTGCTTTATGGATTGGGGTTAGAAAACAATATTAATTATTTTAGTAAATTTTAGAATATGAATAGCAAATCAATGGGCTTTGTACGAATTGCAAATCTCGTACTCGGCACAGTAGTTATCGTTGGTCTTGCAATTGCAAGTTTTGCTTCTGCACAGACTCCTGCAAAGTTCGACGTTTGTCACAAAACAGGGGATACATGGAATTATTTGGATACTCCTGATTTGTCTGCCTATGACAGTCACATTGCGCACGGGGACTTTGATTATGCAGGACCATTGGACGAGAACGGTAATGGTAGTAATGCGTGGTGTAATGAAAATGTACCAGAACCAACAACAGGCACTCTCACAGTTGAGAAAGTAATTGTTGGTGAGACAGATGCGAATGCAGATGATTTTAGCTTTATCATCAATGGTGGTAGTTCAACAGCATTTGAAGCAGATGGTTCAAACGATGTTGAACTTGACCTCGCAGACGGCCTTTTCACAGTTACAGAGGTAGTAGCAGCAGGTTTCGACACTACCTACGAAGGTTGTGAAGATATTGACCTCACCGCAGACGGTGCAACATGTACGATTACAAATACGGTTGTTGTAGTGCCTCCAGCTACAGGATCTTTGACGATCATGAAGGATACAGACAACGAAGCAGGTAATCAGGTTGAGTTCGGTTTTACACTTGATGGTCAGAGCTTTGAGGACATCGATAATACGATCTTCGATAGCTACCTTCTTGGTAACAACGGAGACTACGAAACATTCCCTGATCTTTTGGAGGATGTTCACACAGTCGCAGAACTTGATAAGGCAGACTGGAGCTTTGGTTCAGTAGTATGTACAAACGCTGACGTTGAAGGTTGGGATGCCTACATCGTAGAAGAAGACACCAGTGTCTGGGTAACCATTGCAGACGGCGATAACATCACCTGTGTGTTCACAAACACAATGGATGAAGTTGATGACACAACTATTACTATCAACAAGGTAACGGGTGTTGAAAGCGAGCAAACTTTTGACTTTTACTTGGACGACGCAGTAACACCTACAGCAGTTTTGGCAGGTGGAGAAACGTCAGGAGCACTTGATGTATCTGCTGGTCCACACACGGTTACTGAAGTTGGTCTTCCAGACTGGAGTCTTGTAGACATTACCTGTCTTGACGAATCTCAAGTCGAGGTAGTGGCAGACTTTGAAGGCGAGGGCGCAATTGGTATTACTCTCGCAGAAGGTGACGATATTACTTGTACGTTTACGAACAGACTCGTAGAAGACCCAGGTGATGCAAGCATCACAATCATCAAGCAGATTGCAAGTGCAAACGGTAACCTCTTTGATTTCAATGGTAGTCTTGGATTGTTCACACTTGGCGACGATGGTGAAAAGGTCTTCAGTGATCTTGAGGCTGGTTCATACACAATCAACGAAGTTCTTCCAGAGGGCTGGGAGGCTCCAACGATTGAATGTAACGACGAATTCTCACACGACGCAGGTGAAACTGATATTGAAATCAGCCTTAGCGAAGGAGAGGACGTCGTATGTACATACACCAACCGCGAAACAGATGGCGACGATGATAACGGTGGAGGTGGCGACTCAAGCCGACGTGGAGGCGGAGGAGGTTCAAATGATGGCGGAGAAGTCTTGGGTGAACAGATTGCCCTCGTTCCAGCTGGCGCACCAGCGACAGGTATGGGAGGAATGGCAGGATCTGTAAGCACACTTGGCTCACTCTTCACGCTTCTTGGTGGCTTTGCTCTCACAGCAGGTCGTCGAAAGTAAAAGAACCCCAACTCTTTAACAAAGACCGCCTTCGGGCGGTTTTTGTTTTTTTCCACAGAACATTGACAAAATGGTCTAAAATAGTTACTATATTCGTATGCAAATCCCTGACTTTAAAAAAGTCACCGACTTTCTCCACAAAAACCTTTCTGCAATCGGCGTTATCCTCTTTGCGATTGGCATAAGCATGTTTCTTGCTTCGCGAGGAACCGTGGTGTCGTATGTTGCTTCAGACGGCACCAAAGGTTTTTTTGAATTGTTTGCGCCTACATTTGAATTCGGCACACCACTTGAAGCATCTGCCCCCATTCGATTGCGCATTCCTGACATTTATATCGATACACATTTTGTCGAACTTGGTCTCGATGCGAACGGCGAGGTAGAGACGCCAAAGGGATTTGAAGAAGTTGGTTGGTATATACATGGTCCAACACCGGGGGAAATAGGTCCTGCAATCGTCCTCGGGCATGTGGATTCGTACATGGGACCGGCGGTGTTTCTCTTTTTGGGACAACTCACACAAGGTGACTACATTTATGTCGATCGCGAAGATGGTTCGACAGCGACATTTCGCGTGACAGCACTTGAACGCTACAATCGCAGCGAATTTCCAACAGAAAAAGTGTACGGTGATATTGATCACGCAGGACTCCGCCTCATAACATGCTCAGGAACGTTTGATCACACATCACAAGAATACGACCGCGTCTTGGTTGTGTATGCCGCTCTTGTTGATGAAGAGGTGACAGAGTAACATTAGAGTAATGTTTGCATCTATGCGAAAACATCTCAAAGATTATTTTATCCCGCATGAAGGGAACGAACACAAACCTCATGCGTTGCGTGAAGCAAGTGTGCTTGCAATCGCGCTTGTTGTCGTACTTTTGTTTGGTTTTTCAGTATTTCAAGCGGTCTTGGTGCGCACGAACAACGAGTTTCTCGCGTCAGTTGTGCCTGCAGTGCTTGTTGATCTTGCCAACGACGATCGCGAAGCAGAAGGACTTGGCACACTTTCAATAAATCCCGTACTTGAAGAAGCGGCACGCATGAAGGCAGAAGATATGGCGAAGAATGAATACTTTGCACACACGAGCCCCGATGGACTTGATCCATGGTATTGGTTTTATCGCGCTGGATATCAGTTTGTGCGCGCAGGAGAAAATCTCGCGGTGAACTTTTCAGATTCACATGACGTGAATCGTGCATGGATGGATTCTCCGGGACATCGTGCCAACATCATGAATGGCAACTTTACCGAAGTTGGTATTGCCGCTGTTTCAGGAACATACAAAGGAAAGAAAACGGTGTACGTCGTGCAATTGTTTGGTACGCCAGCAGTTGTTGCCGAAGAAGCATCGAACAGTGTGCAGATTGAGAGTGAATTTATTCCACAAGAAGGTGCGGCAGAAATCGCCGGTGAGACGGTTGCTGTCGTTGAACCAGAGCCTGTAGTGCCAGAAGTTGCTGAGGTGATGCCTGAGCCAGAACCTGTTGTAACACTTCCCATTGCTCCATTGGGTATTACAAATGAAACAGATACGTACGCAGAGACAAATGAAGAACCTGCACCCGCTGAAGCGCCAACAGAAAAAACAAATGAAGCGCTTGTATTGGAAGAGTTGATGTCACGCCCACGCGCGGCTGTTGCATGGGGATACATGGTTATCGGACTTTTGATTGCATTTGTGATGCTCCTTATGGTGTATCGCCAAGTGCACCGACAACACTCACGCAACATGGCATATGGTGCGGCACTTCTCGCAATCATTTGTTTGCTCTTCTACTTCAACTATCTGTTGCTTTCAGCTGATTTGCTGGTTATCTAGCTACAGATTGACCTAGAATAGGATTGATTCGACTTTATTAACTCTCAAACTGGGACGGCCGTCTCAGTTTGAGAGTTATTTGAAGAATATAGAATTAGGCTGTTCTAAAGGCGAAGCGTTTATCTTGAGCTATAGTCGAAGTGCTTGCCCTGAGAGCCTAGAGTCGAAGTGTTCCTGACGCTGCAAGTGTTTGAGATTGATTGTAGACACCGTATGTATGCGGTGTTTTTTCGTAGCGAAGGTACCCAGCCATACCAATCATGACAGCGTTGTCTGTTGAGAGTTCGCGTGTAGGGAAAAGAATCTTTGTCTCTGGAAACTTGGTTTGAATAAGTGTCGTAAGTCGTTCACGCAAATAGGTGTTGCCAATAACTCCACCACCAGTGATAAATGTTTTTGGAAGATATTCAGCGAGCGCTTTTTCTGATTTTGCACACACAACGTCAATAGCAGCGTCCTCAAACGCACGCGCCATTTCTTTTTTGTATGTGTCATCCATGTCGCCATGCTCTTTAATTGCGTAGAGAACTGCAGTTTTAAGTCCAGCGTATGAAAAATCGTAATCGTTAGATTTAATCATCGGTCGAGGAAGTGTGATGGTGTATGTGTTTGAGTTTTCTGCGCGCGCTATGCTGGCCAATTTAGAAATTTCTGGACCACCGGGATAGGGAAGGCCCAAAAGACGCGCGACTTTATCAAAGGCTTCGCCGATCGCATCGTCGCGCGTTTCGCCCAAACGTTCGTATGAAAGCCAATCGCGTACGAGCTGCAGTTCGGTGTGTCCGCCTGACACAAGAAGAGCGAGTGCAGGAAATTCAATCGTTACAGATTCCTTATTTGAAATTTGTGATTTGTCATTTGAAATTTCTTTTCCGTTCGTTAGAACGGAAAAGACGTGTCCTTCCATGTGGTTCACCGGAATCAAAGGTTTTTGCCACACAAACGAAAGTGTTTTTGCAAAGTTGAGTCCAACCCAAAGCGCTGGTTCAAGTCCCGGACCTTGTGTTACTGCAACAGCATCAATATTTGGAATATTCGAGTTTTCTGAAAAATACTCAACAAGTTGTCTTTTGAGCTCTGGCTCTTGCTCTAGGATGGAATCAAGATCCTTGGAGGCTAAGCCTCCAAGCCTTGGAGGCTTAGCCTCCAAAAGAGCAGTGTCCTTGAGTGCCACCTTCAGAAGGGGCACGAGGTTTTTTTGATGCTCGCGCTTTGCAAGAGCAGGGAAGACGCCGCCATATTTTTCGTGAAGATGCGCTTGCGAGAAAAGTCCTGTGCCAAGGACAGAAAATATGGGGTTTGAGAAGCCACCGCTGCACTCAAGAAGAGAGACGGCTGTTTCGTCGCAGGAAGTTTCAATAGCCAAAATACGCATGCGAGGTAGTATTGCATTGTCACTCCATATTGACAAGTACGAAACAACTGATATAATTTTCTCCCAGATGATCCTTACGTACTCACGTGAGTACGTGTAGACATATCACATAGACCTGCAGTTCAAACGAAAGAGGGGGGGAGATGATTCTCTTCGATCCAAAAGAAATGTTTCAGAGTCGAATCGAGGGGCTCAAGCGTCTCATCACGAAGATGGAGAGGGATCTCCATGTGGATGGTACGTCGGCACTGAGACGTGTTCACGCGATCGAAACCAAGATCGAACGCTGCTGTGAGCTTCCCAATCGGGAAGCTCACAGGTGCGGTGTCGAGATCGAGGTGCTTCTCGATCGACTCGACGAGTGGTGTACTTGGACTTCAATTCGGACCATGTTCGCTCGCCTCGAGGAGAACGAAGACCTCTTCCTGACCCCCAGTGGCATGGACTGGTTTCAGGGTCTCAAGAGCTGGATACGAGAGCTTCTCTCGGACGGCGATCACACCGCAGCCGTGGCCGTGCTTCATCGTGTGGAGCATGTACTTGCGCTGAAGAGTTTCGAGGGCAAGATCGAGGGTCTTGAAAGCATAATGCCTCTTCCCGAGGTTTCAGGGTTGCGGGGGACGGAGCAGTAGTACAGGACGAACAAATACAATAACGGCGGCCACGAAAACGGCCGCCGTTTAACTTTTCACTGGACACTTGACAAAACACTATATTTTAGTATAATGCTTGCAGAAGAACTTCAACAATGTTGACTTCAGATTTGTGTGGGTTATTTTTTACTTCAGCGAGCCCATACAAACCTGAAGTCAACCATAAACGCAGTATTTTTTGAGAAAGGGGAAGACGATGCAGATTTCGTTTCCAGCTTTTGCGCTGTTTCAGACCGTCACGCACAAGGGCGAGAAGCAACTGCAGTTCCGCCCGAATCGTAAGCTTCCGGGCAACCGGACGCTCATCGTCATCCCCGACCAGAACAGCCTCACGCCGCTCGACGGGGTCCGTATTCCCATCGTTCCCGGCAACGTGCTCTCGATCGGAGCGCAGTTCGTCCTCGTGACGTGCTTCGTCGATCGGCAGTACTCGTTCGAGGCGAAGCTCGAGAAGGCGCTCATGAGGCTCGGGGTATCTTCCAAGGTGCGCCTGCCGAAGTCCGTGCCTGTGAAGAAGGAGCAGACCGGTCGGTTCGTCACGGACGAGCCGCCGGCTCCCATCGGTAACGTTAATCTCGATGGTCCGAACATGCTCCCGATGACGGCTCTGCGCGATCTGAACAAGAACGCGCAGACGCAGAACGCCGTCGCGAAGCGCAAGCCGATCCGCTCCGGCGTGGTCTCGGGCATCGGTAGCAAGTCAGCCGCCGCCAAGAAGAACAAGAAGAAGTAGTAGCTGTTGAAGTTGAAAAGGGTTTGGAAGAACCCGACACTCGTCGAAATCTTCCTCAGGGCGCGTTCCGCAAGGAACGCGCCCTTTTTATTTGTAAAGTATTGAACGCTCGGCGTTCAATACTTTGGAGATTGAGTCTCCAAATTTACTCCGTTTTCTGTTCTTTGTTTTCTGTTTGTGCTACAGTCTTTTTGTGTGGACCCCCTGCGACAAGGCAGGGTCTGCTTGCGTGTATGAAGAAAAATGAACACATTCGCCAACAGGCGAACAACGACCTGCTTATCATAAAAGGAGCACGCACGCACAACCTGAAGAACATCACGGTTGAAATGCCACGCAACAAAATGGTGGTATTTACAGGACTTTCTGGATCGGGGAAGTCTTCTTTGGCGTTCGATACTATCTTTGCCGAAGGACAGCGCCGGTATGTTGAATCTCTTTCTGCGTATGCGCGACAATTCATCAGCCAGATGCCGAAACCAGATGTTGATGAAATCATCGGTCTTTCTCCGGCAATTTCTATCGATCAAAAATCACGTTCGAACAATCCACGTTCGACCGTCGCAACAATAACCGAGATTTCAGACTATCTGCGTATTTTGTACGCGCGTATTGGCATTCCACATTGTCTCGTGTGTGGTGAGCCAATCAAACGCCTCACGTCTGAAGAAATTCAGAACTTTGTTTTGACGGACGCCGACAAAGCAGTGAAAGGTCTGCCAAAGCGATCTCTAGGAGATCTCAAAGATGCGGTGAAGCGAGCGCAAACAATACAACCAACACTGGAGTTGTTTGCTCCTGTCGTTCGTGGTCGCAAAGGTGAGTACTATCAATTACTCTACGATTTGTTGAGCAAAGGATATTCAGAAGTGCTTGTTGACGGCGTGCGCCACGAACTTCGCGAGCAAATCATGCTTGAGAAAAACAAAGTGCACGATATCGATGTGCTTGTTGATCGTATTCCTCTGATTGATTTTAAAGAATCACGTGATGGCGCGGTGGAGCGACTCCGCGAAGGACTTGAACGCGCAATGCATGAAGCAGCAGGTCTTGTGCGTATCGTGCAAACAGCGCGCGACGAATTCAAAAAGAAAAAGAGCAATGAAATTGGCACACTGATGTCGTCAAAGTTTTCATGTCCCAACGACGGTTATTCGTATCCAGAAATCGAACCACGTCTCTTTTCTTTCAACAGTCCGTACGGTGCGTGTCAGGAATGTAATGGTTTGGGCACACAAGAATTTTTTAGCAATGAAGTGTGTACGCTCTGTAATGGTGCGCGTCTTCGCGCTGAAGCATTGCATGTGAGGATTGGCGGCAAGAATGTTGTTGAAGCAACAGCGCTTTCCGTTGATGACGCGTCAGCATTTTTTGAACAACTTGATTTGACGGATAAAGAAAAAGAAATCTCAAACGTCGTCGTGCGCGAAATTCGCGATCGCCTCAAGTTTATGCAGAACGTGGGTATTGGCTATTTGACGCTTGACCGTCGTGCACACACGCTTTCAGGTGGGGAAGCCCAGCGTATTCGCCTCGCCTCACAGCTCGGTTCTGGCCTCGTAGGAGCCCTCTACGTCTTGGATGAGCCGACGATAGGGCTACATGCGCATGACAACGACCGCCTCGTCAAAACGCTTTTAAACCTTCGTGATTTGGGGAATACGATTATTGTGGTTGAGCACGACGAAGACACTATTTTTGCATCTGACTACATCGTTGATATTGGTCCAGGGGCAGGAGTGCACGGCGGAAAAGTTGTTGTGGCGGATTATCTCGAACCGCTTTTGATGGCACCAAAAAACACATCGAAATCGATAACACTCGACTATCTGCGTGGCGAGAAAAAAATTGAAGTTCCTGAAACACGTCGCACAGCGAATAAAGGAGAAATACAAATTCGTGGCGGCAATGCGTTTAACGTCAAAAATCTGAACGTTGATATTCCACTTGGAAAAATGATTGCAGTGACGGGTGTGTCGGGTTCTGGAAAATCAACATTCATGTATGAAATTCTCTACAAGAATCTTCAAGCGCGGTACGAACGAAAATACCGGACTGCAACAACGTACAATGTCGGCTCGATCACGGGACTCGAATATCTTTCACGTGCAATTTTGATTGATCAATCACCAATTGGACGAACGTCACGATCAAACCCTGCAACATACACAGGAGCATTCACATTCATCCGTGATATGTTTGCCGCAACGCCTGAAGCACGTGCACGCGGCTGGAAAGCAAATCGTTTCTCATTCAACGTGAAAGGTGGCCGTTGTGAAGCGTGTGAAGGAAAAGGAGAAATTGCTGTTGAAATGCACTTCTTGCCGACGGTGTATGTGACCTGTGACGTGTGTCATGGAAAACGCTTCATGCGCGAAACGCTTGAAATTGAATACAAAGGAAAAAATATTCACGACGTATTGAAGATGACGATGGAAGAAGCAGAAAAATTCTTCGAAGATATTCCATCAATTTACGATCGCTTGAAAACACTTTCAGAAGTAGGGCTTGGCTATTTACAACTTGGACAATCTGCGACAACGCTTTCTGGTGGTGAGTCACAGCGTGTAAAGGTGTCGTCCGAGTTGTATCGTCCTCATTTGCAGAAAACGATGTATCTTCTCGACGAGCCAACAATCGGACTTCACTACGAAGACGTAAAAAAACTTATCGAAATCTTGCAGGAATTAGTACGGCAAGGAAACACTGTCATTCTTATTGAGCACAACATGGATATTATAAAGAGCGCCGACTATGTCATTGATATTGGTCCAGATGGTGGTAATGAAGGTGGAAAGCTCGTAGCATGCGGCACACCTGAGGAAGTCGCAGAAGAGGACACGCATACGGCCAAATACCTCCGTAAAACCCTCCGCAAGAAATAGTCTACAAAGGGTTGTATACTTACTGTATGTCACTTTCTCAAAACCCTTTCTACAACAAGAATAAAGAAGATACGCGTGCGGAAGCAGAAGCAGAAACACGTGGCATCGAAGAAAGGCAACGGTTTGAAGAAGAGCGCCGCAAAAAAACGCACCAACAGACGGTGAAGATGGAACTTTCACGTTTGGAAATGGAGTTGAAGCGAAAGACAACTGACCTCACCGCGCTTGAACGAGAGATTGATGTGCTCGAAGAAAAAACAATTGAATACAAACGTCGTCATGGACAAACGGGTATGGCCAAACCACGCGGCCGTGGCACGGATCACGAACGTGCACTTCTCGAAGCCCAGGCAAAACTAACAAAAGACACGGCACATGTGCATGAACTTGAAACAAAGATTCGTGAAGCAAAGCAACATACAACAGAGCACGGTCGCACTCATACGACACATCGAGCAGAAATTGAGCGAGAGAAAGGGAAGATTGAAGATTTAAAAGATGACGAAAAGCAGGCGGAATTGCGTTTGCGTCACGACGAGGCGGATATTAAAGAACTTGAACGAAAACTTGCGGAGAAACAGAGTGATATTCGAGGAATACAGGCGGACATAACAAAACTTGAAGTGGAGCAGAAAAAACACGAAGGAAAGATACATGACCTCGAAGAAGTTTCAAAACCAACAGCGCCAGTTGTTGATGTGACAAAACTTGATACAGAACTCCATACAGCAAAAACAGAAATACAAAAAGACACAACGGATATAGCGGTTCATAAGAAGGCGCTTACGGATGAAGACCAGCACACACGTGAAGAACAGGATGAGACACGAGAACTTATCCGTGAAGAATCAACTACAGAACAAAAATTGCTTCAGGAAAAACGAAAATTTGAAGTATTGAAGCGCGAAGTTGATATGCTGAAGACAAAAATTGAGCAACTTGAACGCGATCTTCGTGTATAGGACACATGCACAAGCTTCCTAAAAAGAAATTACCCGATGCCCCCGGCGTCTACTTTTTCACCAAAGGACGCTCGATTTTGTATATCGGAAAAGCAACATCGCTTCGTGATAGGGTGCGAAGTTATTTTGCGAAAGACCTTCTTGAAATACGGAGTGCGTTGATTGTGCGCATGGTGTCTGAAGCATCTGGCATTCGTGTCGAAAAGACAGATTCTGTGTTGGAGGCGCTCATCCTTGAAGCCGCCCTTATCAAACGCCATCAGCCGCACTACAACACTAAGGAAAAGAGCGATACAAGCTTTAACTATGCTGTTTTGACGGGTGAGGAGTTTCCACGGCTTTTTATGGTCCGTGAACGAGAATTAATGACGCGCCAGAACGAATTTAAAGCAGTCTACGGACCTTTCCCAAATGGTACACAGCTGCGTGAAGCATTGAAGCTTATTCGTCGCATCTTCCCATATCGCGGCGAGAACGATGCGCCGCTTCCAAATCAAAAGCGACGCGCGTCACGTTTGTATGAAGAAATAGGGTTAGCACCAAACATGGAACGTACAGATGCAAAAGTGTACGCAAAAACAGTGCGTCAGCTTATGCTCTTTTTTGAAGGCAAGAAAAAAGAATTGTTGAAAATAATTTCGCGCGATATGAAGGCGTATGCAAAAGTAAAACAATTTGAACAGGCTAGCGAAATGAAGCGACGTGTATATGCACTCCAACATATTCAAGATATCGCACTCTTGAAGAGTGAATCAAGAATCAAGAATCACGAATCAAGGATTGAGGCGTACGACGTTGCACATATTCAAGAAAAGAACCGTGTCGGTGTGATGACGGTTGTCGAAGGTGAAGAAATAAATCGTCGAGAATATCGTATGTTTAAAATTCAGGGCACATACGGTGCGGGGGATACGAATGCATTACGTGAAGTGTTGGAGCGTCGATTTGGGCATCCTGAATGGCCAATGCCGAGACTTCTTGTTGTTGATGGAAGCACTGCACACATTCGCGTTGCCGAGAAGGTCTTGAAAGAGCTTGGATACAAGATTCCTGTTGTTGCTGTTACAAAGAATGAGCGACACAAAGCGGAGCGGGTTGTGGGCGACAAAACACTTGTTGCCGAGCATGAACGGGGGATTTTACTTGCGAATCATGAAGCGCATCGCTTTGCGATAGCATTCCACAGAAAGCGCAGAAGTCGTACGACATACTTCGCATAAGGTATACTATTTCTATATGAAAATTCGCGTTGGAGTACTTCGCGGAGGGAGAGGCAGTAACTATGAACGCTCGCTTGCTGATGGGCTTGCGGTGCTTCGACATATGCCCGGAGATTTTGAGGCAGTTGATATTTTTGTTGATCGCGATGGCGTGTGGCATGTGAGCGGCGTTGCACTTCCGCCAGAAAATGTCGCACAGCGTGTTGATATTGTCTACAGCGCGCTCGGCGAGGAAGCATTTGAAACAGGAGGCGATGCGGCAATTCTTGAGCATCTTGTTGTGCCGTTTGTGGGGTCTGGCCGTTTTTCACATGCGCTTGCGCGCGACCGTGTCCGTGCAGGCGAAGTATTCTCACGTGCATTCCTCAAAACACCCCCACGAACACTCTTTAACGCAAACGAGCACACGGAAGACGATATTTTCAATATTTTCAGGACAACGCCACAGCCAAGTATTGTTCGCACGCGGACGCGATTATCAAGCCACACCAGTCTCCCTGCGACTTCATATGGCGCGCTGGTTGAAGCTTTGTCACAAACAGGAGACGTTGAGCCCGATATTGTGATTGAGGCTCATATTGAGGGGGATGATGTTATGTGTATTGTTCTTGAGAATTTTCGCGGCGAAGAGTTGTATACGCTTCCTGTTGTTGAAGCAACGTCAGACGGATATATGTATCCACCGCGCTTTTCTCGCGAAGAGTTAGATGAAGTGGCACGCATCGCACGAGAAGCACACAAGGCACTTGGCGCACGGCATTTTTCTCAAACACATGCGCGTATATCTCCTCGTGGCGTGTATGTCATTGAAACAACACTTACGCCAGATCATCGTGATGATGGAGCACTGCACAAAGGAGGGGACGCTGTTGGTCTTTCGCGCATGCACTTTTTAAAGCATATGGTTGAACAGGCGTTGGGGTAAAAAGACTATTCAGGTTTTAAAAAGTTTGGTATAGTAGCCCCTATTGGGCCCGTAGCTTAGTTGGTAGAGCGCCTCATTTGCAATGAGGAGGTCACCGGTTCGAATCCGGTCGGGTCCACAAAAGTCATTCGCATAGTCCTCTTGAAACGCACGGATAAAATCCTACTGGATTTTTCCTCGTACTCGCGCCGTCGCGCTCGCAAGTCGTTTCAATAGGATAAGCTCACTCACCTGTTTAATACAAAAAAAGCGACTTAGTAACTCGTGACCCAAAATGATTTGTATAAGCCGCAGATGCAGTATGAACTCAGATACAAAGAGGAGCGTCTACGTAGACGCTCCTGGACTGCTACTACTTATTCTTCAAGAAGTTCCTGCGCACGTTTTTGTGCGGCGAGAAACTCTGGTGGGCGCATTTCCTCTCGTTGCGGGGGATGTTCCTTCATCTCACATTCGAGAAGCTCGCGCCGTATTCGATTCGGTGGATGGTCACCCCAGTCAACGTACCCACGACCGTGCGCGGGGTTTTTCAAATAACTTTCCACAACACTTCGTGGGTTAAACCCTGCTTTTAGCATAACTCGTGCGGCAAAGAAATCTGCCTCCGTTTCTTGCTTTACCCTGAATTGAGTAAGTCCTTCAAGTCGCTCATTGATGTCTTTCATGAGCAACCCAAGTGCTTCCTTGCGTTTTTCGTTGGAGCTCTGAAGTCGCGGTGAGTAGTACTCAAAGGACACAAGTGTGTCCTCAAAAGCATACAACTGTTCTCGCGTTTCCATCGCACTTCCATGCCGCAAAGCCGCGTGACCCATTTCATGTGCGAGCGTTTCGACAAGGAAGTCCTCTGAAGGGGCTTTTGCCAGAAGACCCGCGGTCACGAGAATCGCCCCTCCACTTAAACTGACTGCATTTATCTCGGGTAATACATGCACAGCAGTCCTGTACGAAAACACGCGAGCATACTCTGGTGCTACCAGAGAAAGCTTCAGAAGAAGGGTATTGAGGTAGTCGGTGATGATAGGATCCTCGGACGTTTTTGGGTACTGACCCATTGTCCAGTTGTACACCAAAGACTCAAGCCCTTCCAGCGATTCAGCCCCTTTCTTTTTGTCATGTTCGATGGGAAACAGATTCAGGCCCGGTTCAGGAAAGCGCGCGGGGAAGATCTCGCATTGTGCGAAAACACTCGAAGCACCTGTCGCAAGTACAGAAAATAGAATTGCACGGCAGAAATGTTGTCGCATAACCCTTCCTTTCTTTGCGAATAAACTGTATGAACATCTGGCGCGATGGTACTCCTTGTTTTTCTTTACGTCAATCGATATACATATGGCCTGTTTTTGAGAAAAAGGTCCGTGCTACACTAAATATGTGAAATCATTTCTTGCTCGGTTCAGTATTGCTCTCTTTGCCGTTCTCGTTGGAATCGGGGTCTCCTTCGTTGCCGCGGAATATATTCGCGACACATTTATATCACTACAGTTGAATCCAGAAGCAGGTGTGCGCTGGTACGAAACACTTATTCAAGCACTTCAATGGAGTGCCGCAATTATTTCTGGTCTCATCGGAGGATTTATATACCTTTCACTCGGATTTAAAACAGAAGCACGGTCAGCAGGAACAGCACTTGTGAAGAACGTCGTCATCTCACAAGGACAATTTCGCACATTGTATGACCTTGGTCCGATTCCATACTTTTTGGTAACACCTGATGGAGCAATTGGAGAACCAAACAAAGCGATGCTTCGTATATGTAAAGGAATGTTGCCAGAAATTGAAGGAAAAGAACTCGCATCATTTTTTGTTCCTGACGATAAGGAAAAATGGAAGGATCTTTGGCACAAATTTGGACGAAAGGTTGCGATTTCAGATCAAGAACTTCGTGTTGTGCCGCTTACGGGTGGCGAGCGATATGTGCTGTTGTCTATTTTTACAATTGATAGCGGTCCAAAGAAAGGCTGGGGATTGGGTACCTTTGTCGACATAACAGAACGTAAAGAAATTGATCGCGCAAAGACAGAGTTTGTTTCTCTTGCCGCACACCAGCTTCGTACGCCTATTTCAACGATTAAATGGTATACCGAAATGCTTACTGCAGAAGCGGCAACACTTCCCGATGCGCAAAAGAAACATCTTGAACGAATTCAGGAAGGCGCGCGCAATATGAATGAACTCGTGCACACACTCTTGAATGTGTCGCGTTTGGAAATGGGTACCTTGCCAATCGCACTTGAACAAACAGACATCGCAGCGCTCGCCACAAATATCCTTGAAGAGCTCGCGCCAGAAATTCAAACAAAAGGTCTTCTCATCAAAACAGATTTCAATGCGCAGTCGATTTCAACTGACCCAAAGTTGTTGCGCATTGTCATGCAGAACTTGGTTTCAAATGCAGTGAAGTACACACCAGAGAAAGGCCCTGTCTCGGTGCGCGTCAAATCAAGTGGGCGTGGCATTGTCATGGAAGTCGAGGACACTGGACTCGGTATTCCAAAGGAGGAACAGCCAAAAATCTTCTCAAAGATGTATCGTGCTGAAAATGCAAAGAAAATGGTTGCGGGTGGAAATGGGCTCGGTTTGTATATGAGTAAGGCAATTACGGGTATTTTGGGCGGTACGATATCATTCGTATCAGAAGAAAATAAGGGTACGACGTTCACGCTTACCGTGCCTTCAAAAACGAGTTAACATAGGGTACTAATATAAATATATGACTGAACTAAAAAGAATTACGGTTATCGACGACGAGCCAGCAATCCGCGAAGCGCTTGTTGAAATGTTATCAGGTGCAGGATTCGATGTGTCATCTGCAGTGAACGGGAAAGAAGGACTCGTTGTTGTGTCACAACAGCACCCTGATTTGATACTTCTTGATATCATGATGCCCGAGATGAATGGTTGGCAGGTTTTGGAAGCACTCAAGAAAGATGATTGGGCAAAGAAAGTTCCTGTCATTATTTTGACGAACCTCGATGGTGTTGAGAACGTTTCAAAGGCAGTTGAACAAGAAGCGTACGAATACGTGGTGAAAGGGGACACGGATATGAAAGATATTCTTGCGATGGTAAAGCGACGCTTGGGCGTGTAACGTATTTACGAGTAAGCTAAAAAATATGAATACAAAAGATATAACGAAGAGAAGTTTCCTACACGCAGCCGGTGTCTTTCTGTACGTGTTTACTCTTGCAATGCTCCTTCCTCGAACAGAACATATTTTGACGGGCATGGAAGCACTCTTTCCTGTGTTCATGCTTCTTCTCGTTATTATTTCAGGAGCAACAACGGGATATCTCGTTTTAGGAAAGCCAATCCTTCTCTACATGGATGGTTTGAAAAGGGAAGCATTTAGAATGTTTTTTTCAACACTTGGCTGGCTCGTACTCTTCCTTGCCATCACCGGAATTGTCATTTTGCTCGGGTAGGTTGTTTTAACTCCGCTTACTGATAGAAATATGCAACTAAGCTTCAAAACTGAATCAAAAGAATTTGATTCAGCGGTGCAAGAGTACAGGATAATTTGGGAAGAGGAGGGAGAAAAAATTTTGAAAGTATTTGAAAGAGTGACTACCCGCTCGTTTCAACAAGAAGGAATTGATGTCATTGTCTACGAGGGGCCAAGTTTTTCGGGCAGTATCAACAAGCCAATGATGCTTCGCGCCAGTTATCCGAAAGACGTCAAAAAAGCAACACTCATTCACGAATTAGGACATCGGCTGATTGAACCTCTTCATGTGAGGATTGAAGGAATTGACGAGCACCAAACCCTCAACCTCTTTTTGTATGATGTTTGGGTAGATCTTTATGGGATAGATTTTGCTAATGCGATGGTTTCAGTTGAACGTGAACGGAAGGGTTTATATGATTATGATTTTGCCTGGAATTGGTTTACAACGTTAACTAAGGAAAGGCGAAGGAGTCTATGGGTGCAGATTCTTAAGTTGAACTCATAATAGAGACCAATTTCAAACCCTTGTCGAAACTTCGAAAATGTAGTATAGTGGTTTTCTTATGATAGGTATAAAAGAAGCCATTGCGGAGGAGGTAGCAAAAGGCGACGAAGCCTCGATTATTAGGGTCGTTGATGACCTTGTCGAATACGCGCACTCTATTCGCGCTTCTGATATCCACGTCAATCCTACTGAAGATGCCCTCTTGATCCGCGTTCGTGTCGACGGTGTATTGCAACAGAGCATTCACATTCCAAAAAACCTCCACGAAGCAATCGTATCTCGTATTAAAGTGCTTTCACGTTTGCGCACTGATGAACACCGTGCCGCACAGGACGGTCGTTTTCGTGTGATCGTAAAAGGAACAGCAATCGACATTCGTGTTTCAATTGTGCCAACGTACCACGGAGAAAATGCTGTGTTGCGTCTCCTTGTCGACAAAGCAAAAGATTTTTCCCTAGACGCACTTGGTTTCAGTGAAAGCGATAAACAAAAGATTGAAGAAGCAGCGTCAAAACCAAACGGTATGATCTTGGTGACAGGTCCAACAGGTTCTGGTAAGACAACAACACTCTATACGCTCATCAAAATGCTTAAGAAAGATGAGATTTCTATTTTGACGATTGAAGATCCGATCGAATACGCCGTTTCTGGAATTGAGCAGATTCAAGTGAATGCCGAAGCAGGTCTTACATTCGCAAACGGTCTCCGTTCAATCTTGCGTCAGGACCCCGATATCATCATGGTGGGAGAAATTCGTGATGTTGAAACAGCAGGCATTGCGATTAACACGGCGCTTACCGGACACCTCCTTCTTTCAACCGTGCACACGAACGATGCGGCAACGACATTGCCGCGCCTTCTCGACATGAAAATCGAGCCGTATCTTATTGCATCAACAGTGAACGTTGCTATCGGTCAGCGTCTCGTGCGTCGTATCTGCGAAAAATGTAAGCGCGAGCGAAACATGTCTGAGACTGAGCACAAACATATTCTTTCAATCTTGCCGCAGGTTGCTGTTGAAAACAGCACGACCGTCTATGAAGGTGCTGGTTGTGAAGCGTGCGATAATACCGGATACCGCGGTCGTGTGTGTATCAACGAAGTATTGGTGATTGATGACGCCGTTCGCGATGGTATTTTGCGTAAAGCATCAGCAAGTGAAATCAAGCGTATTGCGGTGCGTGGTGGTATGACAACAATGGTACAAGACGGTATGTACAAGGTGCGTGACGGCGTGACAACCGTTGAAGAAGTCCTTCGAGTGATTCATGAATAATTTTTTCAAATCAACACACGATTTTACATCCCGCCTTCGCATCAAGGTTGGTAAAAAAGACGCGCCAGCAGGAGCGATAATCGACATGCCGGGTCATCCAAAAATCGAAAAACCTGTAACAGGAGCTCCTGTAGCGCCAAAGAAAGAAACAACAAAAAAGAAGCCAAGCACATGGAGTCCTGCGTGGTTCGTAAAATTTTCAATCAAAGACCAAGTTCTTTTTGCGAAACGTCTTTCATTCTTGATCAATGCAGGTGTTACGATTTTGGAAAGCCTCCATATTCTCTCTGAACAAGCACACAGCAAGAGTATTAAGCGTGTGTACGAAAAGCTCATTGCAGACGTTTCAAACGGCATGAAATTGGCAGACGCACTCGCTCGTCACAAAGGCGTGTTCGGTGATTTTGCTATCAACCTCATTCGTGTTGGTGAGACAACCGGGGCCTTGGGTAAGAACCTTCACTATCTTGCCGATGAACTTAAAAAGAAGGCCGATTTGCGCCGCAAGGTGATTGGTTCTCTTATTTACCCTGTCATTATCAGTGTGGCAACAATTCTTTTGACAGCGTTACTTACGGTGTTTATTTTCCCAAAGATTTTGCCGATTTTCTCAAGTATGAATGTAGATTTGCCAATGTCGACACGTGTGCTTATTGTCGTCAGTGATTTTCTCCAAAACTACGGACTTCTTACGGCCGGCTTAATTGTTGTCCTTATCATCACATTCTTTGTGCTTCACAAGAAAGTGCTTCCATTCCGATTTTTTACCGATCGTTTGCTCTTGAAACTTCCTCTTGTTGGTGGAATCGCCAAAAACTACAACATGGCGAATTTCTCACGAACGTTCGGTCTTCTTTTGAAGAGTGGTGTGCCGGTGATGGAATCGCTTGATGTTGTGGGTAACTCAACGCGTAATCTTTTCTATCGTAAAGAATGCCACAAAATGGTTGAACGCGTACGTCGCGGTGAAGAAGTTTCAAAATACTTGATTGAACACCCACGACGTTTTCCGCACATTTTGGCACACATGGTTGCTGTGGGTGAGAAGACAGGAAAATTGTCAGATACGCTCGTCTACCTTTCTGATTTTTATGAAGGAGAAGTTGATGATCAAACAAAGAATCTTTCAACAACAATCGAACCTGTCCTCATGGTGTTTCTGGGAACCGTTGTTGGTTTTGTTGCGGTGTCAGTTATCACACCGATCTACGAAATCACAGGATCTCTTTCTCGCTAACATATGAAACGAGGCTTCACACTTACAGAAATCCTCATCGTGATGGCACTTCTTGGCTTCATCACAACATTGGGCGTAGGAATTGGTATCGACACATACCGCCGACAGATTTTTTCATCACAAGTAGACGCATTGGTGAGTTTTCTTCACGCCGCGCGTAATCAGGCGATGAATAACCTTCACCAGAGCGAGCATACGGTGCGCATTGACGACGATGCCTTTGTCCTGTTGTATGGGTCTGTAGAGACACCTGTAGCACGTAGCGAGAGTGTTGAGGTCTCAGGGCTTGATGAGGTTACCTTTGAACAGTTGTCAGGTGAGACAGACGATGACGGGGAAATTGAGCTTACGAACGGTATTCGCACGGCACACATTGAAATAAGTACAAACGGACGTATTGAATGGTCATATGAATAAGCGAAATACACAAAAAGGTTCAAGTATCGTCGAAATGATTGTTTCATTCGGCATTTTGGCACTCGCCATCACCGCAGTTATTTTGGTGTCATTTGGAAACCAAGAAACTGCTGTGGGAAGTGAGTTGAACAATAAGGCGCTCTACCTCGTTGAGGGTGTGATTGAAGAGGCATACGCAGATTCAATTGATGATTTCGCTGGGCTCAGTGATATTTCTCTTACTGCTATCGATAGTATCTTTTCAAAGGAGTTGCTTGTGACGCCGATTAGTCAGTGTGCTAAAAATGTTGAAGCACGTATTACATGGAATCGAGGTCCTGCAGGTGAACAGAAAACTACTTTAACGAACGTATTTACTGACATCGAAGCATCACAGGCATTGGGTGGGGATTGTGCAACAGAAGAAGCAACTCCTTGGGAAGAGGTTGGGGAAGCGGATAGTGAATCTCTAAGTGGTTTTCCAGCGACGGATATCGATGTATCTGAGAATTTTATTTATCTTACGACTGAAGCGGGAAATGATCCAGATCAAGATTTTCATATTTACGAATTTAATCCTATAACAGGAACGCTTACAGCACGGGGCTCATTAAATACAGGGAATGGGTTGTACGCGGTGGATGTTCGCGGGGAATATGCTTTTGTAATTAATAAAACGAGAACAACTCCGCCACAACCAAAAGACATTTGGCAGTTACAGGTTATTAAAGTAACAAACCCAAATTCACCACAATTGCTACAAAGTATCTCAGTTATTGGGACTGGGGCAGACGGGAACCATCCAGAAGGTATTTCTATTTACTATTATGAAGACCATGTTTATTTCGGCACAAAAGAGTCCGATGAAGAAGAACTTTATGTGTTTGATGTAAGTAATCCAGAATCTGTTTCTCCTACAATAGAAAAAGTCGAGATTGGTTTTGACGTTCGAGCACTTGTTGCGGATGAAGGATACATTTACCTTGCAACATCAAACATAGACAATGAGCTTATGGTTGTTGAGGGGGCAGGACTTGATTTGGAGACTGATTTTGGTTTTGATGCAGAAGGAGAACATTTTGGTTCTGCAATAACCGTTTTGTTTGATGAAATATATTTTGGATTGAGACGTGAAGACGCTGATTCTGATGACGATTTTTATATTCTTGAAAAAGATGATGTTCTTGATGACACCACGCTCGACGATGGAATTGTTGGTTCGGCAGATCTTGGTCTTGCAAATAACAGTTTCATCACAGGTATTGTGGTTCGAAAAGCAGGACCAAAAACGTTAGCGTTCCTTGGTTTGGACGATGGTACTGCCGGTCTTGAAATCTGGAACGTTACGGCATCTCCGATGAAACTCAATTCAAACTGTACGGAGACAAACTTTTCTGAAAATAGTGTTGGAATTGATATGGAAGGAAAATTTGTGTTCACAGCAAACCGATCGAATGCAAAGATTCGTGTTCTCCAAGATACTGAAGCAGTATGCACACTTTAAAAACAAACACGAAAAGTGGCTTCACACTTCTTGAAACAATCATATATTTCGCGCTTTTTGGCTTTCTAATCATAGGAGGATTTCTTGCTGCGTATCAAATTATTGAAAGCAGCCATCGTATTGCAGATAAAACAGCACGCGAAGCCGAAGCGGATTTTATTCTTCGCAAAATTGATTGGGTATTGGAATTTGATGCAACACCGGCATTTGTACTCGATGATGGCGTCCTTGAGCTCGATGGTGATCCTTTGACGACCGACAACGTTGAGATTACGGCTTTTTCTATGACAAATATCGGGGGCACGCCTCCTGCAGTTCGAATTGAATTTGAAATCGATGGAGTCCCTTTTGGCCCAACGATTCGCTACATTCGCTAATATGAAAAAAGCTACAAGCTACAAGCTACAAGCTAACTCCGGTTTCATTGCCCTCACGACAACAATTATCTTGTCGATGGTTATTTTGACACTTGTGATTGCTGTTGGATTTTCAAGTTTTTTTGGACGATTCGGTATTCTTGATTCTGAAATAAATGAACGAAGCTCAAATCTTGCAGAAGCATGTGCAGAAACAGCGGCGCTTAAATTGTCGCAAGATGCAGGCTATGAAGGAAAAGAGACAATTACAGTGGGGTATGGCTCTTGTTTTATCTGCAGCATCTCCTCACCAAACTCAGTTTTTATTCAGGCATCAACTTCAAACGCATATACCAATCTTGAAGTCGAGATTGATCCTACTGATGGTAGTATTGATTCATGGGAAGAAATTCCAACAATCAGTTGGGGTTCTTGCACAACTTAATAAATTGTGGTAGCGTTATCAATGTATTTTTGTTAATTAAAAGTTAGAAAATTTATGAAATCAGACAACAAACGAGGGTTTACCCTCATTGAGATCTTGGTGGTGATGGGAATCATCGCTATCCTCGCAGCAATCGTTCTTATCGCTATCAACCCAGCACGTCAGTTTGCACAGGCTCGCAATGCACAACGCACAAGCAATGTGAACGCAATCTTGAACGCTGTCGGTCAGTTTATTGCTGATAATGAAGGTGATTTGCCTCCATCGATTGATGATGCGGGGGGTATTGATCCGGCAGAGGAGATTTCTAGTGCAGATCGAGATTTGTGTATTAACCTAGCGCCAACATATCTACCGGCACTTCCAACGGACCCAGACTCTCCTGAAGAGGGTGAAGCAGTTGAATATGATGATGTAGATGACGACTGTGGTTCTTATGATTCGGAGTATGAGGTGGCAGTCAGTGATGAAGGCCGTGTTACAATTTGTGCGCCAAACGCAGCAGATGAAGATGCAATTGAAGGTGCAGAAGAAATCTGTGTAACTCGATAATACTTCTTACGAAGTGTGCAAAAGCCCCCTAAATTTCACGTAAGCGAAATTGGGCAAACAAAAACTGTACGATATATCGTACAGTTTTTGTTTTAGTCAGTGCGCTTGTTGTACACGAAGGTTAAATCTACTTGGAAGCGAAGCTTCCAAGTAGAGGCTGACGTCTATTCAAGCTGGGGTCAGACCCCTTTCTGTGGGGTCTGACCCCATTTTTGTTGCTTGCCAAAAAGGGCCGAAACGTGTATATTGTTCACATCAAAGCCGCCATAGGGGCGGCTTCAAAAATCACTATGAAACGAGCAGTTATCGTAACAGGGGGGAAGCAGTATTTGGTCGCAGAAGGCGATACTATTTCTATTGAAAAGCTTGCAGGTGGAAAGGACGGCAAAGTCTCATTCGACACAGTTCTTCTCGTTGATGACGAAACAAAACTTACCCTCGGTACACCAGAAATCGCAAAGGTGAGCGTTTCCGCAACAATTGTTGAAGAAGGAAAGGCAAAGAAAATTCTCGTTGTTAAATACAAAGCAAAGAGCCGCTACTACAAAAAGCGAGGTCACAGACAACCTTTCACGAAAGTAAAAATTGAAAAAATCTCATAAAAGTCTCTCCTAGCTAATTTTGAAAAAACACACAACCCGCCAGCTGGCGGGTTGTTCCGTACAGTGCCGTCGCACTTCCCGAGGTTTTTTCAAAATCAGCAACTCGCTTACACGTTAAATCCTGCCGGGGATTTTTTATGCAACAAACTATTCTCTAATTCGTGCGAATTAGAGAATAGTTTAGCGGCGATTGAGAAGGGCGTTCTTGATGGTGTCGGTGTCGGAGTATTCGAGTTCGGTTCCAGTGGAGAGTCCGCGTCCGAGGATTGAGATTTTTGTATGCGTTGCATCAACAAGAGGTTCAACAATACTGCGCACGTGGTGTTCGGTAATTTCTCCTTCAGGATTTGCGCTCATGGCAAGAATAATTTCTGCGACGTCTTTTGCGTCGTTTTGAACACGTTTACGAAGCTCACCTGTGCGGAGGTTGTTTTCTGCCTGATCCAAAATAGCGACCGTGCCGCCGAGGACAAAGTATTGTCCGTTGTAGACATGGCTTTTCTCAACGGCATCGAGATCGGCGTCTTTCTCAACAACCATGAGAAGTGTTTTGTCGCGGTTAGGGGATGAGCAGAGGTCACAAATCTCGGCATAGCCATCAGCATCAAAGAAACGGTGGCAATTTTTACACTCCATGATGTGTGCCTGCACTTCAGCGATTTGTTGAGAGAGATCTTTTACGAATCCTTTTTCCTGCGAGAGGAGGAAGTACACAAAACGTCGGGCCTGTCGTGGTCCGATACCAGGGAATTTCTGAAAGAATTCTGAAAGCCTAGTAATCTGGTGCATGTTATTTTTGTTTTCTTTTTACAACAGGACTTTCTATGGAAGTTTTTGTACCATCCTTAAATTCACAAGAAATCGTTGAAAATACTTCAGAGGGATGCAAATCATTTTGGTCAAAAGCAAGCCTTTTTATTTTGGGTTCCACAAAGATTTGAGTTTTTTCTTTTTTGCCAGTTTCCCCAGCATATATCACGACGCGTAGACCAACTTTTGATTCAGTTAATACTGCTGTAATGAAAAATTTGTTATCTTGTGATTTTATTTTTTTTTCGACGAGGGGGATTGCTTCATCGTCAAGATTTAAAATCTTAATATCACGAAAAGCCTTTGAAGCAACCTTGTCTTTTATGTATCTCTTTTCTTCATAGATTTTTCTAGGTAACTGAAAACGCTCAGCACACTCTTCGCAAGACAGCATATTTGCACTGTAATCATTATATCCTGCGGGGTAAGGGTATAATCGCAAAAAGTGTATTGGACATAAGGGTTGAATGTCGAGCAGTCCATCCCTCATCCAAACCACACCGTCAACTTTAATGTTTTTATCCCACATAGTAGTTTCTAAAACGGCTGGCTTTCTTCTTGCTTTGCTAATGTATCAAACTCTTTCACACCATGACGTTCGATTGAACGGAACGTTGCTTTCTTGTCATCGAAGAAGAGTTCAACCGTACCAATTGGACCATTGCGGTGTTTTGCGATGATGAGTTCAACAATGTTTGTGCGCTCGTGCTCTTCTTTATAGCGATCTTCGCTATGAATGAAAGCAACCACGTCGGCATCTTGCTCGATAGAACCTGAATCACGAAGGTCAGAGAGCTGTGGCTTGCCACGACGTTGCTCAATCGCACGGTTCAACTGTGAAAGGGCAATCACGGGCACATCCATTTCGCGAGCGAGCTGTTTCAGCGAGCGCGAGATCTCGGTGATTTGTTGCACCAATGATTCGCTACCACCACCACGCTGACGTGTTGCAGGCGCCATGAGCTGAAGGTAGTCAACGATAATAAGGTCGAGGCCGTGCTCGCTCTTCAAACGTCGCGCCACAGAGCGCATTTTGAGAATGTTGTTGCCCGCCTGATCATCAATAAAGATTTTTGCTCCTGCAAGCTTCGCCATCGCATCGCCGATGCGATCAAATTCTTCGTCGCGAAGCTTTCCTGTGCGAAGGCGCCATGCATCCACCTGTGCTTCAGATGCAAGCATACGGTCAACGAGCTGTTGTGAACTCATTTCAAGTGAGAAGATACCCACCGTCTTGCCGTGTCGCACTGCAGTGTTGCGCGCAATATCAAGCGCAAGAGACGTCTTACCCATTGAAGGACGTGCGGCAAGAATAATGAGGTCAGATTTTTGAAGGCCGGCGGTCTTTGCATCGATATCAGCAAAACCTGTTGGAATACCACGCAACTGATCTCCTGATTTGTGCAGATGATCGAGACGTTCAAACGCTTCACCAAGCACATTTGAGAGCAAAGTAAATTTTTGGTTCGAAGGAGCTGACGTGATGTCGTACACTCTCTTTTCTGCGCTATCGAGAAGCTCCTCGATATCTTCTTCTTCGCTGAAGCCGAGTTCAGTGATGTGATGTGCGGCTTCGATCAACATACGCATCGTGTGTTTCTTCTGTACGATCTCTGCATAGTGCTTTGCATTCATTGATGACGGTACCGTATCAACGAGCGCAGCGAGATAGCTCATGCCGCCAGCGTGTTCAAGCTCTTTGAGTTCTTTGAGACGTGATGAAAGGGAAACAAGGTCGATTGGTTCGGTCTTTCTGAAAAGGTCAAACATTCCCGCAAAAATAATGCGGTGCTTTTGCGCGTAGAAAGAGTCGGCAGTTACAATGTCGGTGACTTCGTGAATTGCGTCCGGGCGGAGGAGGATAGAGCCGAGGAGCGCTCGCTCTGCTTCAATATCTTGTGGTGGTGTGCGGAGCGCTTTTTCTGACGTCTTTTGCATGTGCATATGGTACAGCAGAGATACTCATATCTCGAAGCGAAAATGTTGCGAATTGGGGGGAAGGTGTGGGGAGTGTGGGGATAGCGTTGGATATTTTGTTTTTTGTTCAAAAATCCGTATAATCAACACGTTGCTGTTCATTTGGCAACATATTCCTCGGTAAGGCAGGCTTTGGCCGTCCTTCCTCCGACATCGCTCGGAGACCATGAGACCAAGCTCTCGCGTTCTCCTCGCTCGTCGTAGTAGCTCAGACCTGAGCACCGCGGAATAGTAAGTGTGTACATACAATATTCCTCGGTAGCTCAGCGGTAGAGCGGCGCCCTGTTAAGGCGATGGTCGCAGGTTCGATCCCTGCCCGAGGAGCCAGAGAAAAACTTAACTCATTTCCAGCAAAATTTTTGCGTGCGACGCAGAGCGTCGCCCATTGTTTTACGGGGGATTCTTCAACTTTTTTATTTCGCAAAATCAGGTTCGAGCCGAATATTTTTTGGAGGGAGGATTTTTTGGAGGGGAGGTCGTCTCCTTTTGCTATTTCGTCAAGCGTTGAAGCGTCGTTTATCCACTCTCGCATAGGTTCGAGCCACGGACTTCCCCCTCTTTGCGACTTGGCTAGAACTTCTTCAACCGATCTCTTTTCGGACATAGCCTCTCGCTTTTTAGCGAGGTAGGTTTCTCGGTCTATGTCCTGTTCAACAAAGAGGTCGGTAAGGCGGTCTATCTTGGCGTTAAAGACGCTTATTCGCTCCCGTAAGCCGTGAACTAAGGTTGCCGTAGTCTTGGAGCTGTCTTTCTCATCTTGGTCTGCGAGAGCAAATAATCCTTGCGTCCAATCTTCGGGCATTGCGTAATGCGTAAGTATTTCGGATAGGTCGGCGGCGAGGACTTCTTCCCTGACAAAAGGTTGAGAACAACGAGCCGCCGATTTTTTGGTGCAACGATAATAGGTGTGGCCTTTCTGCTTCTCTGCGGTTATACCCATACCGCACTCCCCGCAACGCAAAAGCCCACAAAAGGCTTTTGGCTCTTTATCTGTTTTCATCGGATGTCCACGACGGACAATGACGATCTGAACTTTATCAAAAAGTTGTTTGTCTATGAGTGGCGTATGTTTGCCCTCGTACATCTCGCCAGCGTAGCGGAAATGTCCGTAGTAAAAAGGATTGACGAGAATAAATCGTATTCTGTCTTTGTGTATGGCGTTGCCGTTCAGACTTTTAACTCCGTTTTCAAAAAGGAATTTAGAAATATCTTCAAGACGAGAGTTGCCTTTGGCGTAAAGCTCAAAGGCGGCTCTAATATGTTTCGCTTTCTTCCTATCAACGACAATTGTTTTCGCTCGGACATCGTTCAAGTAGCCGACGGGAGCAGTCCCCGGAAACTGTCCGAGCCGAGGAGCCCATATAGGCTCAGTGGACCTATATGAAGACGTAGAGCGA
>ERZ1292625.98-Hain-H41-01um-R1-98-length-149011-cov-8_pt1 | contig 149011 bp, 148 predicted proteins | sample MGYA00564400_ERZ1292625 | MGnify/ENA primary metagenome ERZ1292625 (study PRJEB36523, sample SAMEA6512639) | groundwater metagenome | collected 2019-01-08 | study: AquaDiva: Metagenomics assemblies of 32 groundwater samples | reverse complement strand
CGAGCGCGACTGGCGCGAGCACTAGGAATTTTTCAGCAGAAAAATATCCGTGTCCCTGAATCCCTGTATTTTGCTACTCTTCTTGTTCACCTAAAAACTTTTCGCTTCCTACTCCTTCCTGCTATAATATCCCCATGCCCATTGAACAGCTCATTCCGAAGCTCATTGCCGATTTCCAAGCAGGCATCCTTCCACAGAGCATACAGTTCATCATCACGGTATCTCCGATAGTACTCTGCTTTCTTCTGGGATGGATATTTTGGCCCCTCTGGGTACGGTATATCCGCGCCAAGAACTTCTTGTCCATGAAATACGCGGTCTTGGAAATCGCGCTCCCCAAAGATACATTCAAGTCTCCACTTGCTATGGAGGTATTCCTCCAGGCACTGCACAACACCTCAGATGGGAGCACCTACTCTCAATTTTGGAAGGGTGAAACAAGACCATGGTACTCTCTCGAGGTTGTATCTATCGAGGGTAGAGTTAAGTTCTTCATTTGGACAGAGGATCGTCGAAAAGCTGGAGTCATCAATGCGCTCTATTCACAATTTCCAGGTATCGAAGTCCATGAAGCAGATGATTATTCGAGATCTGTCCATTTTGATCCTGAGACCATGAAGATATGGGCAGCTGAGTTCGCTTTCACAAAGGATGATCCGTATCCGATCAAGACCTATGTGGACTACGGACTCGACAAGGATCCTAAGGAAGAATTCAAAGTTGACCCAATGTTGCCAATGCTCGAATTCTTGGGAAATATTGGTCCGAACCAACAAGTGTGGATACAAATCCTCATTCGTGCACACAAAAAGGAGCAGCCAAAACCCGGCCACTGGTTCAAGAAGACTGACGCGTGGCAAGATAAGGCGAAGAAACTCGTCAATGAGATTCTCATCCGTGACGCCAAGAGCAAAGTTTCGGGAGAAATCAATCCTGAGACGGGTTTTGCCAAGCTTCCGACCATATCCAAGGGTGAACAGGTGATCGTTGAAGCTCTCGAACGCAGCGTCACCAAGCTCGCATTCGATGCGGGTATCCGCGGACTCTATATTGGCAAGAAAGAGTCTTTCAACACTATTCTCGGCGTAGGAGGTATCTTGGGCAGCTTCAAACATTTCAACACTGAACATCTCAATGGCTTCAAACCGAACGGTGATAGGTGGCATCCACAGCTCGGAGATCCGTGGAAAGATTACAAGGACATCCGCAGGAATCGGTATTCCGCCGATGCGCTCGCTATGTACAAGCGTAGGTCATACTTCTATGCACCACATGAGGGTACTCCACTCGTACTCAATACCGAGGAGTTGGCGACGATCTATCACTTCCCAGGATCTGTAGCTGCTACACCAACCCTGCAGCGTATACCATCGAAGAAAGCTGAGGCTCCTTCAAATCTCCCGCTCTAACCCTGAAACGCCGATCAACTTATGCAAAAAAGCGCATTCAATATTCCGCTCAAACATCAGCGTCTATACAAGACGTCCAGAACCCGCTGGTTTGTGCGGTTGATTTTCAGATACAAGTATATTTTGGTTGCTTTTGCATTGTTCGGCATCGCCTCTGCTTCATTCGTGATCGCGCAATCGATACCGCCAGCAGATTTTGCCCGTGGAGCGATCGTCCGCATACCCAAAGACATGACCGTCTCGGAGGCAGCTGTATTGCTGGAGCAAAAAGGTGTCATCCGCTCCTCCTTCTTGTACAAAGCGTACATGAGGGTGATTCGCAATGGAAAAGGTGTCCAAGCAGGGAGCTATCTCTTCGACCAGCCACAGTCGGCGGTCAGAGTGGCATATCGTATGGCGTACGGTATAGATGAACTGCAAAAAATCAAAGTCGTCATACCTGAAGGATCGAGCTCACGCAACATAGCTGCCATCATCAAAAGAGCGATACCTTCATTCGATGCAAAAAGTTTTCTTAGTGAGGCTCAAAAATACGAGGGGTATCTCTTTCCAGAGACATATTTCTTCAACCCCGATGTTTCGCCCAGTGAAGTAATATCTGAAATGAGGACACAGTTCGAAGAGAAGGTTACCGCCCTCATGGGTGCTATAGCAACCTCTACCCACGCACTTGAAAATGTAGTCGTCCTCGCCTCCATTCTCGAAGAGGAGGCGAACAATACGGATGATCGCCGCATGATATCAGGTGTTCTCTGGAATCGAATCAATATCGGTATGCCATTACAGGTAGATGCACCGTTCTACTATCTTCTCGGTAAAACTTCCAGCCAGTTGACCTTGTCTGACCTCGCAACCACATCGCCGTATAACACCTACAAGAACAAGGGGTTACCACCCGCCGCCATATCGAACCCAGGCCTCGACGCTATCCGTGCCGCGCTCAATCCTGTTCCATCAAAATATCTCTTCTACCTCGCAGATCAAACAGGGGTGACACACTATGCTACTACCCACGACGAGCATGTTGAAAACAAATGGAAGTTTTTGCGCTAGAGAAAGTAATGCCGTACGTTTGAGATATATGGAAAGGCCGGAGAAGAAATCTTCTCCGGCCTTTGTGATGGTTGTTTCCTGATCAGGCTGCCATAGCACCTTCATGTGCATGCCAGGCTTCGATATGCTGCGCGATCGCGGCTGTCTCGATGCCTTTTGAGGCAGTCATGCTGTCCAGCTGCAAGCCATCAGGCAAGCTTAGGACAGGCGACTCGTCCAGAAGGACGATCAGTGGAGCTTTTTCACAGAGGCTCGCGATCAGCTTCTCTGAGGGAGCGATCGCGTCACCGTCCATGATCACCGCACTGAGGGTGTCGAGGTTGCCGATGATGAAACCTTCGGCTTGCGCGAGATTGCGCGCGCCGTAGACGTCATATCCGAGATGTTTCAAGGTCTCGGTCATCGAAACGCTCGCGACTGTCGTGGATCCGACCACCAGTATCATTAGTTTGTTCATGTGCTTGTTCTTTCTTCAGTACCTTCCGAAGTGGAAGGATTTTCTCCTTGTTCGAGTCCGCCATTGTGGCAAACTCACTGTATATATGATAGCATATTCAACATGAAAAGTCAAGCTACTCCAGCGCTCAACAAAGGCATCAAAAAACGCGTTTTTATAGGCATTTCCGGCGGAGTCGACAGCTCTGTCGCAGCTGCCATGCTCCTCAAGGCGGGGTATGATGTTACTGGGGTCTTCATTAAGGTGTGGCAGCCTGACTGGCTCGAATGCACCTGGAAAGAAGAGCGCCGTGATGCCATGCGCGTAGCGGCTCATCTTGGTATCCCATTTGTCACACTCGATCTCGAAAAAGAGTACAAGCGCGATGTCGTAGACTACATGTTGTCAGAGTATCGTGCCGGCCGCACACCCAACCCTGATGTCATGTGTAACAAGGCGGTGAAGTTCGGCGGATTCTACTCCTGGGCAATAAAACAAGGAGCTGACTTTGTAGCGACTGGGCACTACGCAGAGATCAAAAACGGCGCCCTCTATGTTTCGCGCGACTCCAACAAAGACCAATCGTATTTTTTGTGGACACTTCGACCAGAACAGCTCAAGCACATACTTTTTCCGATTGGCCACCTCACAAAACCTGAGGTTAGGAAACTTGCTGGAAAATTCAATTTACCGACCGCCACGAAGAAAGACAGTCAGGGTATCTGCTTCATCGGTATGGTAGATATGAAAACGTTTCTTTCGCACTATATCGAAGCCACTGAGGGGAATGTCCTGAACAGCTCAGGATCAATCATCGGCACGCATCCAGGGGCTGTTTTTTTCACGATTGGCGAACGACATGGATTCACTATCAAGGAGAAGAGTCCTGATGATCAGCCACTCTACGTGCTGAGTAAGAATATGCAGAACAATATCATCACGGTCGGAGAACGTGGGGACGAGAGAACCACCAAAGATGCCAGCGTAGTCACTACCGTACCTAGTATTGCCATCTCGCAGACCAACTGGCTGGGAGAGGTGCCGAGCGTAGGGAAAGTATACCGAGCGCGGAGCCGGTACCGACAAGAGCTTGTGAACATGGTCTTTTCCAAGATTGACGGTGAAGGCTCGCACGCAGAGGTTGTATTCAAAAATACCCAAGAGGTCATCGCGCCTGGTCAATCGCTCGTCATATATGATGGAGATATCTGCATCGGCGGCGGGATTATAGAGGGTTAAACGAGTGACAACTAGTAATTCACAGCGGGGAATATCGCTCCATCTGTTACAATGTCCGTCATGCATCGACGCATACACACCACTGTGCTCCTCGTCATTATCCTGGCGGTGATGAGCGGACTCTACATTTTTCACCGACTCGCAGGCCCGACACCAGTCGAAATACCCTCCGCTCCAGTTGCCTCGAATCCATTTGCCGACAAAACTCCTCAAGAAATACTCAGGGGTGACACCTCGAAAAAACAAATTATATTCACTTTTGACGCAGGCTCTGGGGATGCATCTGTACAACCGATACTCCAGACTCTTGCTGCACACGGGGTCAAAGGTACATTCTTCATGACAGGGGTGTGGGCAATACGTAATCCGGCATTGACGCGAGCGATTACGGCCGCGGGTCACGAAGTATTCAATCACAGCTACAACCATCCTCATCTGACTGAATTGTCAGATCAAGATATTGTCACAGAGCTCACCCATGCTGATGTTGCCCTTGCCAGTGTCACAGGAAGCTCAACCAAACCATATTTTCGTCCACCCTATGGAGACCGTGACCAGAGGGTACTCGACGCGGCCGCACAGACTGGATATCGATCCGTCTATTGGACTCTGGATGCACGAGACTGGATGGAAAGTGAGGGTATGACCGCTAACACCGTTAAAGAAATCATACTTTCTAACCTCGAGCCTGGAATGATCATCCTCATGCACGTAGGAGACACCATCACCGGCGAAATACTCGATGACTTGTTCACTGAAATCAAAAACAGGGGATACGAACCTGTCGCATTGACACAGGGTATGTAAAGAGTGGTTGCCTAGGATGCGTACCCAGAGTTTCCTTGATATACTTGTGCGCATGAACCACCTCATCACCATCACGAAGTCTGACGGTACTCAGCAGCTCTTCGAAGAGGAGAAACTCATCAATTCCCTGAAGCACGCTGGGGCCTCAGATCAGGCCATCGAAGAGATCATCGAACAGGTTGAGAGGAGCATGAAGGATGGCATGACTACCAACGAGATTTACGGACACGCTTTTTCATTACTGCGTAAACACTCGGTGCATACTGCGGTCAAATATTCTGTCCGACGCGCGCTCGCCGAGCTCGGACCTGATGGATTCCCGTTCGAGAAATTCGTCTCTCGCATCTTCCATGCCTGGGGATACGATACTCTCACCGACCAACATGTCATGGGAGCCTGCATCGAACACGAGATGGATGTCGTGGCTTGGAAAGATGATACGCTCGCAATGGTCGAGGCGAAGTTCCACAATGAGTTTGGTCTCAAATCTGACGTGAAGGTAGCTCTCTATGTGAAAGCTCGCTTCGATGATATTGCACTCAATGAGTTTGATTATGGTGGTACGCGCAGGAAACTCACGGAGCGCTGGCTCTTCACCAATACCAAGTTCACTGATCAGGCGGTCAAGTACGGTTCATGCAACAATTTGAGGCTGATCGGCTGGAATTATCCGTCGAGCGGCAACCTGCATACGCTAATCGAAGAATTGGGTCTGCATCCTATCACCTGCGTAACTTCACTCAATCATCAGCAGAAGAAGGATCTGATAGGTAGAAATATCATCACTTGTGCTGATCTGGTAAAAAGGCCAGAGATACTTACAGAGATTGGTGTTCGATCGGAAGAAGATATTCAAAAAATGCTCGAGGAAGCGAAGCTTATTATGTTGGATGGTAAGTAGTTCTGCATATCGGTATAAATAAAAAGAACGGTGTTGACCGTTCTTAGAGGAGCTCAATTTCAGCAGACAGCCCGGAGCGCAGGATCATGACATACACCGGAAAATGTTATTGGTCTACCGGTTGCTTCTCCTACTAAGAGGAGCTGTTCATAGCCAGTAGCCGCTAGAATGATCTTGAGACGTTTGTTGGCGGATATATCCCTTCGGACATTTCCGGCTTGTTTTGTCGGATGCTTGTTGCTTGTTCTCATATGTTCTAAGGTTATAATAGGAGATACCTATGAATAGTCAAGCGAACTCGAAGATCGATTTTATGCGTCAGATACGCGACGAGATCCTTGTTCTGAAATCGTCACCGCTCTACGAGTACCGTACGAGTAATAAATACTTTCCAGTGATCGGAGAGGGGAGTCATGATGCCAAAATTATGTTCGTCGGCGAAGCTCCTGGCCGAAATGAGGCGAAGACCGGAAAGCCATTTTGCGGAGCTGCGGGCAAAGTATTGGACGAGTTGCTGGCACACGTGAATATTCCACGCGAATCAGTCTATATCACCAACATCGTAAAGGATCGTCCTCCTGAGAACAGGGACCCGACGCCACAGGAAATCGAGGTGTATGGACCATTCCTGGATAAGCAAATTGAAATAATTCAACCTAAAATAATTGCAGCACTCGGCAGGTATTCAATGGGCTATATCATGAAAAAATTTGGACTAGACCTCGAACTAGAGCCCATCGGTAGAGCGCATGGAAAATCATACCCTGCGAAAGCATCTTATGGCCCGGTAGAGATCGTTGTGCTGTACCATCCATGCGTCGGCGTGTATAATCCGAACAACATCCCCAATCTCAAGAAAGACATGGAGATCCTAAGTACCCTCATCGCGTAACTTATACCTATGAAAAAAAGCCCGCAAAATAAAAAATATGCGCCTACACTGTCTCCAGAATGGGATTTGAAACAGCTCTACGCATCCACATCCGACCCCCAGATCGAAGCTGACATGCAGGAAATTGAACGGGGTGTATCTGCCTTCGCTCAGAAATATGATACCGCGGATAAAAAGTATCTCTCAGATGCTACGGCGCTTGCCGCAGCTCTTTCAGCGTATGAAAATCTTGCGGGTAGCGTCACTCCAAAGCCACTATACTATCTTTTCTATGCCAACAGTCTCAACAGCAACGATTCTGCAGTCAGTGCGCTGATGTCTCTCATGAGTGAACGCGCCTCTAAGGTTAGCAACTGCCTCCAATTCTTCACGTTGGCACTCGGATCTATCAGCACGGAGAAGCAAAAGAAGTTTCTGAAGGACACACAGCTCGCACCATACCGTTTTATGCTCGAGTGTATTTTCAGTGACGCGAAGCACAAGCTTTCGCTCGGCGAAGAGAAGGTTCTTGCCTTGAAAAAACTTCCTTCAAAAGAATTGTGGACTGCCGGCAACGATAAACTCCTAGGAAAAAGTGTGATCAAGTGGCAAGGAAAGAACATGCCCTTGGCCCAAGCTCTCAATCTCATTTCTGAACAAAAGACATCCCAACTCAGGAAGAAGCTTGCTCTCCTCGTGTATACAGAGCTCAAGCGGGTTGCTGATTTTAGCGAGGCAGAAGTCAACGCTGTCTTCATCGACAAAAAAATCGATGATGAACTGCGCGGCTTCAAAACTCCTTACGAGAGTACGGTCAGAGAATACCGCAATGATCCGGCTGTCATCGAGCATCTCGTTCAGACTGTGACGAGTAATTTCCATATTGCTCACAAGTTCCACACACTCAAAGCTCGACTTCTCAAACAAAAGAAGCTCAATTACTGGGATCGCGCCGCGAAGATAGGAGTTACAAAATCTACCTATTCATTCCAAGAATCCCTCTCTTTGCTCCGGAAAACATTCCACAGCATCGATCCGAAATATGCCGCTATACTTGATCAGGCTGTGCAGGACCGCCGTATCGACGCATCTCCGAGAAAGGGTAAGCAGAGTGGAGCATACTGTTCGAGCTCATATACACTGCCGACCTTCGTCCTGCTCAACCATGTTGATACGCTCAATTCGCTTACTACATTCGCACATGAGATGGGTCACGCATTCCATGGCGAGCTTTCCAGATCTCAAGGACCTATATACTGCGAATATTCATACGCATTAGCAGAGACGGCAAGCACACTCTTCGAAGCAATTGCGGAGGATGCAGTCTTCGAGACCTTATCTGACAAAGAAAAAATCATCGTCCTTCATGACAAGATCAACGGCGATGTTGCAACTATATTCCGTCAGATTGCCTGTTTCAATTTTGAATTGGAACTACACACAACGATTCGCACCAAGGGTTTTGTAGAAAAAGAGGAGATATGTGCCATCCACAATAAGAATATGCAAGCCTATCTTGGTCCAAGCTTCACGATGATTCCCGATGACGGCTACATGTTCGCATCCTGGAGCCACATCCGTCGCTTCTTCTATGTCTACTCATACGCGTATGGATCGCTGGTGTCCAAAGCATTACTGAGACGCTACAAACAGGATCCGACATTCTGGAACAAGATCGAAATATTCCTGTCAGCAGGAGGCCGAGATACTCCAGAGAATATCCTCAAAGAGATCGGTATCGATGTCTCTAAGCCTGATTTTTTCTTGGACGGCCTGAAGACAATAGAAGAGGACATCGCTCTGCTCGAAAGACTCACATCCAAGAAATAATTGGAAACAACGCCCCATATTTGCTAGTATGTCCCCATGCAGTCACCGCTGACCTCAGCCGATATACGCTCGCGATTCCTCGCGTTCTTCGAGAAACGCGGCCATACAATCATACCCTCAGCATCTCTGGTCACTCCAGACGAAAAGGGAATAACAAATGCCACACTCTTCAATACTGCCGGCATGCAACCCTTAGTTCCATATTTGCTAGGCAAACCATACGTAGTAGAGGACAGGGAAATTGTTCGCCTCGCCGATTCCCAGAAATGCGTACGCACAGTCGACATCGATGACATCGGTGACAAAACTCATGCTACATTCTTCGAGATGCTCGGCAACTGGTCTCTCGGGGATTATTTCAAGAAGGAGGCCATCGAATGGAGTTATGAATTCCTTACATCAAAGGAAGAGGGGCTCGGACTCAATCCTGATCGACTCTATGTGAGCGTATTTGAAGGCGATGCAAATGCACCTCGCGATGATGAAGCTGCGACTATCTGGCGCGAAATCTTAACCAAGAATAAGATCGAGGTGGGTGGTGATACAACCGCGGGTGAAAAGGGGAGGATTTTCTATTTGCCGGCAAAGAACAATTGGTGGGAAGCTGGCGATAATGGTCCGTGCGGTCCTGATACCGAGATGTTCTATGATATTTCCAATACATTCCAAGGAGGCCTTCTGACCCATACAGAATATGTTGCTGCTGATGATAGTCGCGATATCGTGGAAGTATGGAATGACGTCTTCATGCAATATGAGAAGAAGGACGGGAAGATTGTGGGGACATTACCCAAGCCATCTGTCGACACCGGAGCAGGACTTGAGCGACTCACGATGACCATACAGGGCGTAGATAACATCTATGATACAGATCTTCTGAAGCCAGTGATGGACCTCATGAAGAATCCAGACCAGACTCTACGTAATAAGCGCATAATCGCAGATCATCTGCGCGCGAGTACATTCCTGATCGCGGATGGAGTGACCCCTTCAAACACAGATCGCGGATACATACTTCGCCGCCTCATCCGTCGTGCGATCGTCAATACAACTGACAAGAAGTTGGACAGTGACCGTATTTCCGCATATATCGACACACTAGCTACCATCTACAAGTCTGCATATCCCGAACTTTTGAAAAATTCAGAATACATTAAGAAAGTTTTGACCGAGGAGTCGGCAAAATTTGCTGAAGCACTCGTGCACGGCATTAAGGAATTTGAACGTATCTCAAAAACTAATGCGATTTCGGGGGCAGACGCCTTCATGCTCTTCTCTTCATTTGGTTTGCCCATCGATGTTACGAGAGAATTGGCCAAGGAGAAGAATCTGTCGGTTGATCTCGCTGGTTTTGAAGCAGAATTCAAAAAACACCAGGACCTCTCCCGTGCCGGTGCCGAACAAAAATTCAAAGGGGGGCTCGCTGATGCAAATGATCCAATGGTCGTTCGCTACCACACAGCTACGCATCTACTCCATCAGGCCCTTCATGATGTCTTGGGCGAGAATGAGGGCAATCAAAAAGGATCGAATATTACAGCCGAGCGTCTGCGTTTCGACTTTACGGGAGTGAAATTGACCGATGACCAGAAAAAGCGTGTGGAAGATATTGTCAATGAAAAAATTACGGCTGACTTGCCGATGAATAATGTCGTATTGCCACGTGCAGAAGCAGAGAAGACTGGTGCGCGACATTTCTTCGGAGAAAAATACGGCGATGAGATTTCAATCTACTTTATCGGTGGTGATTTAGCCTCGGCATACTCAAAAGAATTCTGTGGCGGTCCGCATGTGAAGAATACGGGCGAACTTGCAGGACCAGAAGGGAAGTGGAGGTTCAAAATACAGAAAGAAGAAGCTGTCTCGCAGGGAGTGAGGAGGATCAAGGCGGTGCTGGGGTAATCTTTTACCCACCCCACAAAAATCACCTGTGCTATACTTACGGCAATGTTTTTCTCGCGCAAAAACGGCACTCTGACTCTGATACTCGATGTACAAAGCTCCATCATTCGAGGCACGCTTGTGCACATGCGTTCAGAGGGAAAACCCCATGTCCTCTTCACACACGATGTCGGCATCGCATACAAGCCTCATGCGCGGAGCGGGTATATAGTGAAAGCTGCACTAGCCGCAATATCCGAGACTATCCGAGAAACCTTGCGCTACATATCTCACCTCAAGGGCATCGTCGGTCCCGAGCATGATATACCGCACCATATCTCCGATGTGCATTATGTACTCTCGTCGCCATGGATCGTCTCTCAGGCCAAGACCATCAGTCAATCATTCAAGAAGGAGACATCTATCACCAGATCATACATCCTCGGACTCATTGCCGAGGAACGAAAGAAGCTCAGCGAAAAAGGTGTTGAGGATATCCGCGTGATCGAAGAAAAGATTTTCGATGTTCGTCTCAATGGATACTCAGTCGCATCATGGGAAAGCAGGTCTACAAAAGATCTCGAGGTATCATTTGTGAGCAGTGTTGCTGGAACACGCATGATTGAACGTTTTGTAGAGGCCTGCGATCATATCGTCGGCAAGGGGGACGTCAAATTCCATTCATCTCTCTTTCTTCAGCATATTGGGCTCGGCAAAGTCATCCCTGAACGAGCAAACTATGCGCTCATCCATATTCATGGCGAACTCACTGATGTTGCCATAGTTCATGCTCACTCATGCACATTCTTTGGCTCATTCCCATTTGGTGTTCATACGATCATCCGGACAATGGCTCGCGAACTCAAAATAAGTGAGCAAACTGCAGATTCAGCACTGGCACTATTCACCCAAGGAACACTTGATGCCACGCATACAAAAAAAGAGGGACTCGTCATCGAAAATATGAGCAGCGGATGGGTCGGCGAGTTCCGCAAACTCCTCAAAACCAACCCTGCTTCGAGCGGTATACCACATCATGTCATCATCTCAGCCCGATCACATGAAGACTTCTTTTCTCAATGTTTGAAAAAAGAGTATTCACAATTAACACTAGAATCTCTCGATATCCAGCAAATAACCGCCCAGGTGGACTACGAGAGTTTAGCGGAGCGACTTCGTCTAACTGGTCTCTACATCGTTGCTATTCACAGCATGGAAAAGTAGGGTACTGCATGGTATAATTTATCCAACATGCCTCGACGCGTCCAAGACATCGTACCCAACAATCATCGTTCGATCAGGGACATTCCCGTCGAACGCAACGACATAGCCGCTCCCGTCCAACCTCCAAAAAAGAAAGTTGGACGAGCTATACCTCTCAAGAAGGTCGATATGGATATCAAGAAAGAACGCTATGAAGATCGTGTAGAAGAACGAGAAGAGCCTGTTCGCCAAGAAGAACCTGTCAAACATACTGCACCTGCTCCAACCAGAAAGAAAAAGCAGAGAACATCCAAGAAGCTACTCTTCATTGCCATGGGTATCGTCGTGGTGGTTGCAGGAGCTGGCTATGTCGCATCGGTATACTTTTCCCGTGCGACATTCACCGTGGTCGCCAAGACCATTCCAGTGGCAGTGAACGGTACCTACATCACCCAATCAACTCCCGGCAAAGGCTCACTCACCTATGAACTCGCTGTAGTCAAAGGTAGTGAGTCAGCAACAGTCGCCGCCTCCGATGGTCCTAGTGTTTCAACGACTGCAAAAGGGAGAATAACTGTTTACAATGCATACAGTGCACAATCTCAGCGCCTCATTGCAGGCACCCGTTTTGCTGACGACACCGGTCGCATATATCGCTTAACCGGATCTATCGTCGTCCCCGGCTATACAGTATCAGCTGGCAAAACAACTCCGGGAAGCATCTCAGCAGCAGTGGCCGCAGATCAACCAGGTCAATCATACAATATTACCAAGAGTGACAATATCAGCGATTTCCAGATCGTCGCCTACAAAGGAACTCCACGCTACGAGCAGATCTATGGGCGCATCTCGACCGACATAATCGGTGGTTTCGTAGGGGCCAAGAAAACTGTGAGTCCTACTGTCCTCGCCTCTACTACCGCCGAACTGCAGTCCAAGATCATCGCCTCACTCTCTGAGCAGATCAGGAGTACCTTGCCAGAAGGGTACATCATGTATCGAACCGCCTATGTACCAGCTTTCTCAGCTCCTGTTGTCGGAGGCAGTGACCCCAAGTCTGCCACAGTAACTGTTCAAGGTACTCTCTACGGCATCCTCTTCAAAAAAGATGAGTTGGTAGCACGTGTGGCCGGGGAAGAAGCTATCGCAACCTTTGAAGGTTTTGCATACGAGACCCCAGGCTTTGACTCACTCGACTTTAGCATCGCCAATCAAAAGGATTTTTCACCTGAAAAGAAGAATACGCTTATCATCAAGCTCAAAGGCGATGCTCTCCTTGTTGGTGCAATCCCCGTTGAAACTCTCAAGACCAAGCTTGCAGGATTGTCACTCGCAGATACGAGTAGTGTACTCCGTGCATACAAACCTATCATTGAGATAGAGAAGAGTTCGGGTGAAATAACGCCCCCATGGTCGAAAGTTCCGAGCGATCCGAGCAGGATTACTGTAGAGGTATTGACGAAATAGCCAGTCATCTGCTAAGATACTGAAACGCGCTAAATACCCGATGGACACCGCGCCACAATCTAATAAGCCTGCTAAAAATACCGCAAATGGCATTGTCGTAGAGGCATTGCCTGATACGCTGTTCCGAGTGGAACTGAACGACTCGAAAGAGGTCGTCCTCGCGTATCTTGCTGGTAAAATGCGTATGAATCGCATACGAGTGCTTATTGGAGACAAAGTGGAGTTGGAACTTGATCCATACGGTGGCCGTGCCCGCGTCACTAGACGCCTATAATTATGAGAGTCAAAGCATCAGTCAAAAAAATCTGCCCGAAGTGCTCCATCGTTCGTCGAGGGGGATATATATACGTAGTATGCAAGTCAAACCCAAGGCACAAACAGCGCCAAGGATAATTTCAATATTCAGCTTTCAACTCCCTAATTTAACTATTCATTTACCATGCGTATCCTCGGTATCACAGTTCCAGAAAACAAGCGCCTTGAAATCGCGCTGACCGCTATATATGGTATCGGCCGCTCCCGCGCCCTCGATATATTGAGTACAGCCAAGGTTGATCCTTCATTCAAGTCGACCCAACTCTCAGTCGAGCAGGAAAATGAAGTACGCAAGCTCGTTGAGAGCTACAAGATCGAAGGTGATCTCAAGCGCGAGGTTGCAAGCAACATCAAGCGTCTCAAAGATATCAAAGCATACCGTGGCAACAGGCACGCTCGTCATCTCCCGACGCGCGGACAGAGGACCAAGACCAATTCCCGCACCGTCCGTGGTAACGTTCGCAAGACCATGGGATCCGGTAAGCGTAAGGAGGAGAAGAAATAATCATCAATAATACCACTATGGGAAAGAAGCGAATCGTCACAACTGAAGGAGCAGAATCAAAGGCTGGAGCAGACAAGGCACCAGTGGTTTCAGCGAAGAAGCGTGTCGAGTCAGGCATACTCCATGTCCAGTCAACTTACAACAACACCAAGGTCATGGTCACTGATACACGAGGAAATGCACTTATGTGGGGTTCGAGCGGGGGAGCAGGATTCCGTGGTGCAAAGAAGGGAACTCCGTTTGCAGCAGCCAAGGTTGGCGAGGTACTCGCTCTCAAAGCAGCAAACATCGGCATGAAGGAGGTGGCTGTTGTGGTCAAGGGTGTCGGATCTGGCCGTGAATCAGCTATCCGCGGCTTCATCAGCAAAGGTATCATCATCACATCCATCAAGGATGAGACCCCGATACCATTCAATGGTCCAAAGCCTAAGAAGCCTCGCCGCGTATAATCCATATAATCTTTTAATCATATGCAAATCGGTCCACGATACAAGAAAGCACGCTACCTCGGAGCAGCAGTATTCAGGAAGACTCAGTCTCCTAAGTACGCTCTTCGTGCACAGCGCAAGGTCAAGACTACCAAGCGACGCAGTGCCAAGAGCGAGTACGGCCGCCAGCTTCTTGAGAAGCAGAAGGCTCGTTACAGCTACGGTGTATCAGGTGGTCAGTTCACGAATTATGTGAAGAGCGCTCTTCAGACCAAGGGTGACAATGCCAAGAACCTCCTACGCATCCTCGAAGGTCGTCTCGACAATGTAGTATTGCGCGCAGGATTCGCGCTGAGCCGCTCTGCAGCTCGTCAGATGGTCGCTCACGGCCACCTGTGCGTCAATGGAGGTATCGTGACTATTCCATCCTACCAAGTCCGCATCGGTGATGTGGTCACCATCCGCGAAGGTAGCAAGAAGAAGACTCTCTTCGCAAAACTGGATGAGGAAATGAAGGCGGTCAAGGCTCCAGCTTGGATATCTGTAGATGCAGAAAAGAAGGAGATCAAAGTCGAGGGGGAACCGACGACAGATTTGAGCGAACTCCTCTTCGATGTGAGGTCAGTGCTCGAGTTCTACACTCGCTAGACAAGTATCATTTTTAATGTATAATTAATCGTCTATTTTACAAATACCATGACACACGACCTTATCCTCCCATCAAAGCCAAAAATCGTTAGCGAACAGGGCACCAGCGGCATCTATGAAATCGATGGCCTCTACCCAGGCTACGGACACACGCTCGGCAACTCACTCCGCCGCATCATCCTTTCGTCACTCCCAGGCGCAGCTGTTACGAAGGTTAAAATCAAGGGTGTTGAGCATGAATTTTCAGCAATTGATGGTGTCAAAGAAGACGTCATCGCTATCCTGCTCGCTATCAAGAAGCTCCGCGTCCGCATCAGCGGAGATGAGGCTGTCATCATGAACCTCAAAATCAAGGGTGCAAAGGAGGTCACCGCCAAGGACATCGAAGCCCCAGGTCAGGTCGAGATTCTCAACCCAGATCTTCATATTGCATCACTCACTGAGAAATCTTCAGAGCTCGATATCGAGATCACTGCAGAGAAGGGTCTCGGATATGTCTCCAAGGAGGTCATCCAGAAGGATCGTGTCGAAATCGGTTCTATCACTCTCGATGCTGCCTTCACACCTATCCGCAAGGCTAACTACGAGGTCGAGAACATGCGCGTCGGAGATCGTACTGACTTCAACCGCCTCCGCCTCTCGATCGAGACTGATGGCACAATCACTCCACGCGAAGCTCTCGAGCAGTCCATCACCCTGATGATCCATCAGCTCAAGGCTATCGTCGGATTCGTCGAGGCTGAGGTTGAAAGCGTTGCAGCAGTCGAGGAATCTTCAGCAAAGGCAGAGTCCGTCGAAGGATCCCTCAAAGATATCGATGCAGAGCTCCTTAAGACTCGCATTGATAGCCTCGGTTTCTCAGCCCGCACCGCAAAGGCGCTCGTGAACGGCAACGTTCGCACGCTCGGAGGTCTTGCGCGCAAGAAGGAATCAGATATCATGGACATCGATGGTCTCGGAGCCAAGGGCGTCCAGGAGATCAAGAAACTCCTCGCTCAGCACGGCATAACACTCAAGCAGTAATACTTATACTCCCATGAGACACGGCAACAATAAACGAAAATTCGGACGCGAAAAGAACCAGAGGAATGCCCTGATGTCTTCGCTCGCACGCAACCTCATCCGAGACAGCCGCATCAAGACGACGACTGCTAAGGCAAAGGAGCTTCGTCCGATGGTTGAGAAGCTCGTCACCAAAGCAAAGGCTGGTACGATCGCTGATCGCCGTCTCGTCAATAGCCGCCTCAAGAGTCCAACTGAGACCAAGAAACTTTTCGATACTATCGCTCCTGGTTACAAGGACAGGAAGGGAGGCTACGTACGTATTATCCGCTTGCCGAACCGAGACCTCGACGGCAGTCCAATGTCCCTCATCGAATTTGTATAATCCTATGAAATACACCATTGACGCACAGGGCAAGAAGATCGGACGCATCGCCAGCCAAGCTGCAGCATATCTGCTTGGCAAGAGCATGACCTCGTTCGCCAAGAACACGGTTGCTGACGCGCACGTAGAGATCGTCAATGCTTCAAAAGCGGATGTCACCGCTCGCAAGAAGACAAACGACAAGTACGTCACTTACACGGGATTCCGTGGAGGTCTTGAGACCGAGTCACTCGGCGAACTCATCATCCGACGCGGTATGACCGAGGTTTTCCGACGCACGGTCTACAGGATGCTCCCGAACAACAGGCTGCGCGATGTCCGTATCAAGAACCTTACCATTAAAGAGTAGTAGCATTATCCATGACTGCAAAAACCACCACAACCAAGTATTTCGAAGCTGTCGGCCGCCGCAAGACCGCCATCGCTCGTGTCCGCATGTTCCCAGGAACAAAGGCTGGGTTCGAGATCAATGGTAAGGAGCTTGAAGCGTATTTTCCGGTCAAGGAGATGCAAATGAATGTCACTGATCCTCTCACCAACGCAAAGGCTGCAGAAAAATTTCACATAACCGTCAAACTCGTTGGTGGAGGTATCTCTGCTCAGTCAGAAGCTGTACGCCATGGTATATCTCGCGCGCTCCTCATCTACGATATTGAGCTCCGCGGCAAACTCAAGAAACTTGGTTTCCTCCGCCGCGATCCGCGTGCCAAGGAACGACGCAAGTTCGGATTCAAGAAGGCTCGCAAATCTCCTCAGTGGAGCAAGCGTTAAGCTTTACCAGGTATTTTATATCCAAAAAAGGAGTGGCAACACTCCTTTTTTCGTGGTACTGTTCTCCACGGACTTGAACAAACACAACCTCTCGATAGTATGAAAATGACATACGCCTATATGATCGTAGGAACCCTGGTAACCATCCTGCTCACGTGGAGGATTCTCATCATCTCCAAGCGGCCCTACCGCAGAAGGGAGCTTCAGCATCATATCGACATGATCCAAGACCCTCACGGGTGCAGCGTAGCCTTCAAGCACTATGAAGAATGCGCCCACATCATCAGTCATTACGGGATCAAGCTCGATGCGACATCACTCGGCTACGGTGCCAGTCTCGGCGACCTCTGGAACGCAGCTCAAGCATCCACGGAGCGTGCCCGTTTGCGGGAATTCACTGCTCATCAAAAACCTGTTACTACCCAGGTTGTACGGGTGTGTTGATGTGTAGATACCTACAGTTTCGCGAACCTCCCTCACTGGAGGTTTTTTATTTGATTTTTAATACATACATTTACAAATCCTCACTTGTCGTTATAATACCCCTTATGAAGAACCCTCACGAAGACAGCGACATAATTCCTGAAGAAAGCCTCAAAAAGGCCCTCGAATCAGACATCGACACTCTGGATGATAGCGTCGTGGCGGAGGAAGCCATGGGTGACACTATCAAGAAGCTCCGCGACAAGATCAAGAAGCTCGAGTCGGAAAAGCAGGAATACCTCACCGGCTGGCAGCGCGCCAAGGCAGATATGGTCAATGCCAGACAGCGTGATGAGGCAGAGCGCAAAGACTTCATCAAATACGCTAACGAAGGACTCATCGCAGACCTCATCTCTGTACTCGACAGCTTCGATATGGCCATGGGGAACAAGGAGGCCTGGGAAAAGGCTGACAAGAACTGGCGTGTAGGAGTCGAGTATATCTACTCACAGCTCATCAAGGTCCTCACCGAAAATGGTCTTACCGAAATCAATCCAATGAATGAGAAATTTGATCATGCGAAACATGAAGCAACCTCATACGAGCCTGTCACCGATGAGAAGCTCGATCATGTTATCACTGGCGTTATACAAAAAGGTTATTCACTCAACGGAAAGCTTTTGAAAGTACCCAAGGTTAGGGTCGGTGAGTTTAAGAAATAAAAAACCGCCTGCTAGGGCGATTGTTGCTCACTATCATCTTCGATGACAACTCGGAATTTCTCTTCTTCATTCCACTCGAGTAGTTGCCAATAAGACTCAGCGAATCCATGTAACGTACCCCGAAGCACCAAAAAGTCAGAAACTGCACGTGGACCGTAGGGATTGGTGATCCGCTCGAACTTGTGTCGCCCCGGAAGCAGAGTAACCCTGATAACCCTACTATCGCACATCTTGGCTCGAGAAGCATCGATGAGATCCCACGGGGCATTAGTGGTGATCGTCATTCGCTGTATTCCAGTACTCAGATACGACATGTATTTGGTCGTCATATCCTGAGGCATGAGCACTTTGGACTCCATGACATCAAGCACATCGCTCGGTTGGGAAGCCAAGAGCCTGACACCGTTCATGGCACGGAACGCCAGATTTGGTATCGATACGCTTCGGTCATTGATCGCCCGTTCAGCCAGCTCAGCTATGCGCTGCAGACGCTCTTCAGGAGTCCACCGTGGACCTGGATTCGATTTCATATCTAGATATACTCAAACATATTCATTAATACTTGTCAATTATTCTCTGACGATTTTTTTGGTATACTATACACATGTTAGCTACCCGCGAATTACAACTCGCCCCAATACCCAACACGACCGCTCTCCAAAATGGTCAGCTGGTTTCGCGTATATTCACTGATGCTGCCGGTCACTCATTCCGCCTGACATTCTTCGTCTCTATCATTGACGGGGAAGTAAAGGGTCAGCTAGTGTCAGCACAAGAGATCGGTCAAAAGGTTTCAGCCGCCACGGCCGACCACGTCTTTTGTCTGCCTTTCTCATGTCCGAAAATTGTTGCTTCAACTCCGTATGTCTCTCCATTTTCATCTTTTGTATCACCGTATTTCTCTCTGGAATTTTTGATCAATAGTCAACCTACTCGAGCACCTTCTCGCGCATAACTCTCCGCGCATGTATATCAAAGTCCGGGTCAAAGCCGGCCAACGCGCGGAAAAGGTCATCCAGGAAAGTGATGATCATTTCGTCATATCCGTGAAGGAGAAAGCTGAACGCAATATGGCGAATAAAAGGATACTTGAGATTGTGAGAGGTATGTTCCCGGGGAAATCTGTGAGGATTATTAATGGTCATCAGAGTCCGGGGAAGTTGATAGCGGTGGATTAGATGCGGTGAGTTCATTAAAACAGCAATAATAAAAACTGTGTACAATTAGTACACAGGTAATGAAGAAAGTTACATTTACTGCTAATTTTCTTCTAGTCGGCTTAATACAATTCGGTGCGCAGATTCAGGTGTAAGACGTAAGACTCTGAGAGCATCTTCGAGAGCTGCTCCTTCCATGACACGCACCTCTGATGCCTCGACTTGTCTTTGGATTTGATCCAAATAGAGCTTCGCCTCATCGAGAGCCGGGAGTAACCGCAGATGTGTATTAGAGTGGTTACAATTACCACACTGACTCACCTCCTCGACAATTCCCAAAAAGCGATCCAACTGTCCAACAAGGATTACCACTGAACCCTCTCGAACAATCATGCGGCAATGCGAGCAGCGTGCTTCAAGTCCAAATGGGATTCCAACTGGCTTCAGAATGAACTGGTTCATGCAAAATCCTTTGTGTTATTCAAAAGAAATATAAATTAAAAATTAATAACTGTCAATACTATGTCCAAAATAATCGGAATCGACCTCGGAACGACATTCAGCGCCGTCGCAGTGATGGAAGCTGGTGTGCCGAGAGTCCTCGAAAACGCAGAGGGACAGCGTACAACACCCTCGATTGTCGCCCAATCTAAAACCGGCGAAAGACTCGTGGGACTTCTGGCAAAGCGCCAGGCGGTCACGAACCCAAAGAATACGATATTCCAGATCAAGCGCTTCATCGGACACACCTTCGATGAGGAGAGCGTGCAGAAGGATATCAAGAACGTCTCATTCGAAGTCAGGAAGTCTACCAACGGTGGCATCGAAGTGAAGATGGGTGATACCTGGATGAGACCAGAAGAAGTCTCAGCCATGATCCTCACCAAGCTCAAGAATGACGCAGAGGCTCGTCTCGGAGAGAAGGTGACTCAGGCAGTCATCACTGTCCCTGCGTACTTCAACGACTCACAGCGCCAGGCTACCAAGGACGCGGGCAAGATCGCTGGACTCGATGTTATGCGTATCATCAACGAGCCGACTGCGGCTGCACTCGCATATGGATTTGCCAAGAAGAAAGATGAGAAGATTGCTGTCTTCGACTTTGGAGGCGGTACCTTCGACATCTCAGTCCTCGAAGTAGGAGATGATGTTATCGAAGTGAAGTCTACCGATGGTGACTCACACCTCGGCGGTCGCGATATTGACGCAAAGATAGTGAACTGGCTTGCCGACACATTCCAGAAAGAGAACGGTATCGATCTCAAGAAGGACGCACTCGCACTCCAGCGTCTCGATGAGGCTGCTGAGAAGGCCAAAATCGAGCTCTCGACAGCTGCACAGACAGAGATCAACATCCCATTCATCAGCTCCGGTTCAGATGGTCCAAAACACCTCCTCGTCACGCTCACTCGTGCTCAGCTCGAGCAGATGACACAGGAATTCATCGATCGCGCTATGGCTATCACCAAGCGTGCAGTCGAAGCGTCCCCATTCAAAGTAGGGGAGATCAATGAGATCGTCATGGTGGGCGGTCAGACACGCATGCCTGCACTCCAGGATGCGGTCAAGAAGTTCTTCGGTAAGGATCTACACATGGGTGTGAATCCTGACGAGGTGGTTGCGGTGGGCGCGGCTATCCAAGGAGGAATCCTTGGTGGCGATGTGAAGGATGTACTCCTCTTGGATGTCATCCCTCTATCTCTCGGAATCGAAACTATGGGTGGTGTTGCAACGAAACTCATCGAGAAGAACACTACCGTCCCTACCCAGAAGTCTCAGATATTCTCAACTGCTGCTGACAATCAGCCGTCTGTAGAGATCCATATCACTCAGGGAGAGCGTCCAATGTCGGCTGACAACAAGTCGCTCGGCAGATTTATCCTCGATGGTATCGCTCCAGCTCCTCGTGGTACGCCACAGGTCGAGGTAACCTTCGATGTTGATGCCAACGGTATCCTCAATGTTACCGCAAAGGACAAGGCAACTGGTAAGGCTAACAGCATCAAAATCACCGCTTCTTCGGGACTCTCCAAGGAAGAAGTCGAGAAGATGAAGCAGGAAGCAGCTGCTCATGAAGCAGAAGACAAGGCAAAGAAGGACATTGTTGAGGCGAAAAACATTGCTGAGCAGCTCGTCTACACTTCAGAAAAGGCACTGAAGGAGGCGGGGGACAAAGTTCCTGCAGATCTCAAGAAGTCTATTGAAGAGAAGGTTGCCGCATTGAAAACTGCGAAGGATGCCGGCACACCAGACTTTACTGCGATCAAGTCTGCAACTGAGACATTGTCTGCTGAGATCCAGAAGATCGGGCAGTATATGAATCAAACTCCTCCAGCAGGAGCAGCTGGTGCAAATCCTACTGATGGAAAGGCTCCAGAGGGCGGAGATAATGTAAAGGATGCGGAGTTCAAAGAGAAAAAGTAGTTCGTAGTTCCTGACAAATAAAAAGACCTCCGCAGCTTCCCTGAATTCGCCGGCTGGCGGAATTCGGGGAAGCGAACGGGGGTCTTGGAATGGGTGAACTCAATCTGAATCACAAACAACAAAGACTGACTCGGGGGCGATTTTGTCAATTGATTTCTCAATTCGCCTCAGCTCTTTAAGAAGCTTCCCGTCAGAATCTTTTATTCTACAGGAAATGTAGAAGGAGTTCTCATTCTGTTCATCAACTGAGACCACACTGATTTTTACCGGTTTCTTGAAACCTTGTGCAAAACAATTGAGAACAAGTGGGCACAAATCCACTGAAACGCAGACAGTATATCTCTTCATAATTCCTCAGATACTTTGTTTAGTTAGAAAAAAATCTTGCGAAACCACTGAAATAATAATATCATACTAATTATTAATCGTCAAATATGTCCAAAGATTACTACAAAACCCTCGGCATCGAGAAATCCGCCTCCAAAGATGACATCAAGAAGGCCTTCCGCAAGCTCGCGCATGAGCACCACCCTGACAAGAACAAGGGCAATGCTGCGTCTGAACAGAAGTTCAAAGAGGCGAGCGAGGCGTACTCGGTGCTCTCTGATGATCAGAAACGGGCACAATATGACCGCTTCGGATCCGCAGGCCCAGGCGGAGGTGGATTCAACCCGAACGCAGGAGGCTTCGGCGGTTTTGACTTCTCCGGATTCCAGCAGGGAGGTAGCGGCTTTCACTTCAATCAGGGCGGAATGGAATTCGACCTCGGCGACATATTCGGTGAATTCTTCGGAGGTGGTGGCCGCAGACCACGCAAGGGCAGGAACATCACGGTGGATGTGGAACTTTCATTCAAGGACTCAATATTCGGCATTGAGAAAGAAATCAGTGTCGAGAAGGTAAAGCTCGCAATCAAGATTCCTCCAGGCATCGAGAACGGTCAGGGTCTACGTGTAGGAGGGAAGGGGGAGTCTGGTGAAGGAGGCCCCGGCGATCTCATCGTGCGTGTCTGGGTCAAAGAGCATGCACACATCAGAAAAGAGGGATTCGACCTCGTCATGGAGCAACCGATCAAGCTCACAACCGCGCTCGCAGGTGGTTCAGTCGACCTCGATACATTGGATGGGGCTATTGAACTGAAAATACCTGCAGGCACTAGTCATGGCGAGATCCTCCGTGTGAAGGGTAAGGGCGTACCATATGAGACTCAGGGAAGCGTCTTCGGTACTGGTGGCAGGCGCGGCGATCTTCTTGTTGTCACACATATAGAGATGCCGAGGAAGCTCTCAAAGAAAGCTAAAGAGCTCATCGAAGGACTCAAAGGGGAGGGGATGTAGAAACCGATCATTTCTGGTATTATCTATTCATGACCAAGAAAACTCTCCTCTCAGGCGTCAAACCAACCGGCCGACCGCATATCGGTAACTATTTCGGAGCGATGAAGCAATTTGTAGATACTCAAACGGTGGGACAGTACGATTCGTTCTTCATGATAGCTGACTATCATGCACTCAACTTCATCCAGAACAAGGAAGAAATGCGCTCCAACATCCTCGACCTGGCGATCGACTATCTTGCCATCGGTCTCGATCCGACCAAAGTAGTCCTCTTCAAGCAGAGCGACATATCTGCACATACCGAGCTCGCTTGGATTTTCGATACCATTGTCACCATGCCATACCTCATGCGTGCACATGCCTACAAGGATGCCGAAGCCAAAGACAAAGAGATCAATGTCGGCACGTTCAATTATCCCGTCCTCATGGCGGCAGACATCCTCCTCTACGACGCGGATGTAGTACCAGTAGGTCAAGATCAGAAACAGCATGTCGAGTATGCCCGCGACATCGCACTCAAGTTCAACCATATCTTCAAAGGAGAAACTTTCAAACTTCCTGAACCTCTCATCATGGAACATGTAGCAACCGTTCCTGGCATCGATGGTAAGAAAATGTCCAAGAGTTACAACAATACCATCCCACTCTTCGCAACTCGCGAGGAGATCACCAAGGCTGTCATGAGCATCGTGACTGATTCCAGTGGAGATGTTCCAACGAACGTGTACAACATCCACAAGCTCTTCCGCCCTGAGTCAGACTTGGAACCCCTCTACAAGGAACACGCGGGCAAATACAAAGCTCTTAAGGAAGCACTCATCGAGGATATCGACACTTTCATCAAACCACTAAGAGAGAGACGTGCAGAGCTCGCCATGAATGAAGAGGTTGTACTCAAAATCCTCGCTGAAGGAGCATTCAAAGCAAAAGACAAGGCTGACAAGAAACTAGCTGAGATAAAACAGACAATAGGAGTGATCTAAGGGTCATGAGCCATCATTGATCCTCTATAGTTTTTTCATAACTCCTTGATAGGGAGCTGGTACGCTCTGCATATTAACAGTAACGCATAGCACCATGTCTCTCGACACAAAAGACCTCGAACTCATCGAGCGTATCGTATACAAAAATAGCGATGACATCGCCGTATCCATCGCACGCAGTTTCGAACGGCTCGAGGAGCGCATCGACGCCGCAGAATCTCGCATATATTCACGGCTCGCAGATATTGAAGACAAAATAGAGGCGAGTAGCCTGGCAGTGCTAGATTAGATGTCTGAAACCTTCAGTACATCCCTACTTACTCAAAATCTTGATTCCTCCTGCCGTATCCATCACCACATACCCACGGTTCTCAATCTCGATACGAAGGGCATCCGCCTTTTCCCATTCCTTTGCCTTGCGTGCCTCTTCACGCGCATCAGCAAGAGCTTGTATTTCTTCAGGAACCTTTTCTTCTTCCACAGGAGCAAGGGAACCGAGCTTCAGTCCCAATACGCGATCGAAGTTCAATATCGTTGTACGCTTATCTGTATCGGCAACAGCGGTGTCTTTCAGCAGTTCCCAGATCAAGGCGATCGCCTGCGACATTCCCAGGTCGTTGTTTATTGATGCCCTAAAACGCTCACCATAGCCAGCTACAAGCGTTCCCCCCTCTGGAAGGTTACTGACTGCAGTCATGAGCTTTATGAGGGCATTTTGAGCCCCACGGACGGCTTCCAGCGTGAAATTCACCGGAGATCTATAGTGGGCGGTCAAAAGCCAGTAGCGATAGGCGAGCGGGGATACCATATCATCTTCGAGGGTCTTGAGGGTCACAAAACCACCAGCTGATTTTGCCATCTTGCCATCATTCATCGTGACGAATGCTCCATGCATCCAATAGTGCGCCAGCGGAGCGTCGTATGCCGCCTCTGACTGGGCGATCTCATTGTTATGATGCACGGGAATGTGATCTATACCACCTGTGTGAATATCAAATGGCTGGCCGAGAAATTCACGCGACATCGCCGAACATTCGATATGCCATCCCGGAAATCCTTTACCCCATGGAGCATCCCAGCCGAGTGTGGCATCGAATTTCCAGAGAGCGAAGTCGGCAGGACTCTTCTTCTCAGGATTCACCGCGACACGACTACCATCTTTGAGAGATTCCAAGGAAATATTTCCGAGTTTGCCATATGCAGGAAACTTGGAGATGTCAAAATAGACACCATCGCTTGTCGTATAGGCGATACCTTTTTCCTGCAATTTCTCGATGATCTCAATATCACCTGCGATATGATCAGAAGCGCGAGGGAATTCGTGCGGAGTTTCGATATTGAGAGATTTCAAATCATCAGTGAATCTCTCAAAGTAGAATGTTGCCACTTCACGCATTGCTTCCAGCGAAAGAGGTTTACCTTCTCTTTTGAGTGCCTTGGTCATCTTGTCTTCACCATCATCACCATCAGTGACCAGGTGACCCACATCGGTAATATTGACGACCTGCTTTACTGAGAATTTATTGTACTCAAATGTTCTCCTCAAAATGTCCGCGAAAACATATGCACGCAAATTTCCGATATGCGCATAGTCATATACCGTCGGGCCACAATGATACATAGAAACCACACCATCTTTGAGTGGTGTGAATGTTTCAAGTGAACGGGACAGGGTATTGTAAAGTTTTATTTCCATACGTTCTAGAGCCACCTCTTCTTCCTGAACAGCCACCAAATACTTGCACTGATCACGATCATGAAGAGGAAGATAGCATACCAACCGATGCCGTGCTCGATGAGCGGAACATTGAGAGCTGGAATTGTAAAGAGTGCCGCAATGAAGGTCGCCGGCTGAAAGATGAATGCCACCAGGGTGAGACGCTTGATAATCTCGTTTTGCCTCGTGTTAAGGAGGGAGTCATTGGTCTCACGGAGGTCAGCAAGAAGTTCACGGGAATTGGAAATCAGCTCACGGATACGGTTGAACTCGTCACGAATATCGCGCATGTATACCGTGAACTCCTTTCCGAAGAGGGAAGTCTCATCATAAGCAACCATTTCTTGCCAGATCTCCTCATGAACACGCGCTGTTTGCTTGAAATCAATAAGCTCGCGACTCAGACCTGAAAGAGCCTCGACCATTTTGCGTTCATCCCCTCCGAAGATACGGGTTTCAGCATTGATCAAAGAATCTTTGATATTCTCCAAGTCCTCACACATGCCCGCATAGATACGCTTGACCATGTAGTAGAAGAGATGGCCGGCATGGTCAATCTTTTCTTCCTTATTGATGATCGAGTTGGTCTCAAATATTTTGCCGAAATACTCCAACTGCTCGATGGTATCAAAACGAGAGGTGATGAGAAAATTCTTGCCAATGACAAAATCAACCTCACGATCAACGATTTCGTAGGCATCATTCTTCTTGTTGCGGATACGAACCGGAAGTGTCAGTACAACGAGGATATAGTCCTTGTAGAAATCTATCTTAGCGAGGGAAGAGGAGCTTTTGAGCTCTTCGCCTACAAGCGGGTGGAGATCGTAGCGTTTGATAAGACCAGCGATTTCTTCAGTATCAGGATTTGAGACATCGAGCCAAATGAGGCCTTTCGACGTATGGTGAGTGATCATAAGGCTTATTGTAGCAAATCGTTTCGAGTTATGCGATAATACCCCCACATGAATACCCAAGACCGAAAGCTGGTGCTGTTCCTCATCGGATTGCCCGCAGTTATATTTGCATTTTTCATCGGTGTCTACGTCGGAGGAGGGGAGAATCCTCGAAATACGAGCGTAGTCGATACTAGCGCCGTCAGTGACGAGCAATTCGAACCTTTCTGGAAGGCGTGGCATGCCCTCGACGAAAAGTACGTAGCTGCAGCGAGCACTTCAGCCCAACAGCGTGTCTGGGGCTCCATACAAGGTCTTGCCTCCTCATATGGCGACCCGTATACCGTATTCTTCCCACCTGTAGAGGCCAAGATGTTCCAAGAGGACATATCCGGCAATTTTGAAGGTGTTGGCATGGAAATCGGCATCAAAGACAAGCAGCTCCAAGTTGTAGCTCCAATTAAGAACAGCCCTGCAGAACGCGCAGGAGTAAAAACAGGGGACTTTATACTCAAAATAGAAGAACAGAGCACCGTGGACATGCCTGTCGATGCTGCAGTGAAGCTTATCCGCGGAGCGAAGGGAACACCAGTCAAGATCACCTTCTTGCCACAAGGAGCGACCAAACCTGTCGTACGCACCCTCGTTCGTGACATTATCGACATCCCGACCTTGGAAACCAGCACCAAGGAAAGTGGTATCTTCGTTATACGCCTCTATAGCTTCACTGCTCACTCGGCAGACCTCTTCAGAGGGGCGCTCCGTGAGTTCATCCTTTCAGGCAATGACAAGCTCATTCTCGACCTTCGTGGCAATCCAGGTGGATATCTCGATGCGGCCTGGGATATGGCTTCATGGTTCTTGGCTCCCGGTAAAACAGTCGTGACTGAGGATTTCGGCAACAACAACGAACCAAAGGTATACCGCAGCAAGGGGTACGACATATTCAATGACAACCTCCACATGATCATCCTGACAGACGCCGGATCAGCCTCGGCATCGGAGATTCTAGCTGGAGCTCTTCAGGAGAATGGAGTAGCAAAGATCGTTGGTATGAAAACATTCGGCAAAGGATCGGTCCAACAGCTCGTTTCCATCACTCCAGACACCTCGCTCAAGATCACCATCGCTCGCTGGCTCACGCCAAAGGGTCACAACCTCTCTCATGACGGCCTCGAGCCAGATTACAAGGTAGAAGTCACCGAGAAGGATGTTGCAGCCAAGTACGACCCTCAGATGGCTAAGGCAGTTGAAATATTGAACGCGACCCAGTAGTATCAAACATATACCCGAAATAACCGAACCACCATACCCATGAAAATCATCCTTTTGAAAGATGTAGCTAAGCTCGGCAAGAAATATGAGACCAAGACCGTGAGCGACGGCTACGGCATCAACCTGCTCATACCTCAAGGGCTCGCTATTGCAGCAACTCCTGACGCACTCAAGCGCCTCGAAACTGAGCGTGCCAAGGCAGAAGGTGAGCGCAAAGTACAGGAAGAGCTCATCGTCAAGAATATCGAAGGCCTCAAGGATATCACTGTTACTATCATCGGTAAGGCCAATGAGAAGGGCCACCTCTTCGCTGGTCTTCACAAAGAAGAGATCGCAAAAGAGATCGAGAAGCAGACTCGCCTCCAGATCGCCCCATCATTCATCGAGCTCGAACATCCACTCAAGGCTGTCGGTGAGCACACCATAGAGGTCAAAGCTGCAGGGAAGTCAGCCAAGCTCAAGATCGTCATTCAGGGCAAATAGAATCCCTCTCACTCAGATATTCCCTCAAAAACAAAAAAGAGGCTTCGAAGCCTCTTTTTTGATATCGTATTTCAGTCTTATTTGACGTGAACGATGTTCTTCCTGACGATATCGTTATTGAAAGATGTCTTACGCTTGGTACCATACGAAACGACACCATCCCTGAGTGCGAAGAGGGTGTGATCCTTGCCGACACCTACATTGGTACCTGGAAGGGTAGTGGTACCGCGCTGGCGGAGAATGATCTGACCGACGGTGATCTTCTGGCCATGATTGACCTTAACCCCAAGGTATTTTGGGTTTGAATCTCGACCGTTTTTTGTGGTACCTGCGGCTTTCTTATGTGCCATAGTAGTGGGAAATTTCTAGGGATTGCTATTAGTTTTGTCCCGGTAATATAACACAGGGCTCATAAAATTACAAGAAAATAGCCTACCCTAGGCCCAAATGACCCCTCTACGAGCAGTGGTGAGGGCAGGGGAGCACAATTCTGGTCAATACCCTCCTCTGTCTCCACTTAAATCCCACGGTATCTTGCCATCCCTATATTTAGAGCCATATTTTAAGGGCAATCTAAGTACAAATCCCGTAATATGGCTCTAAATAAGGGTATATTGAGTGTAAAATATGGCTCTGTTGAGCCATATTACAGCACTCAGGGTATTGACTTTGGGGCTATAAGATGCTATACTTGTTGTACAAGAGCGAATAGGTAATCTCATGGTTACTTCATTCGTTTTTTTAATTGTATTATGCTTGAACTTACAACTGGTGTGATGTTCCTCATGTCATCCCTCTACGGTTCCGGACACAGCGATAATCACATTGAAACGATTAACGCAGCTACGGATACTGAACAGGCAACGACAACCGAAGCTCGCTCATTCACAGACTCAAAGCAGATCCAATCATATCTCCAGCAGGAATACTTCGACGCTCCCATCCTCATTGAGGTTGCGCGTTGTGAATCGGAGTACCGCCAGTTCGATAAGAACGGTAAAGTTATCCGCGGACGTGCTGTCGCTGATGATATCGGCGTGATGCAGATCAACGAATACTTCCATGGCGAGACCGCCAAGAAGCTCGGACTCGACATCTATACCACTGAAGGGAACGTCGCATACGCGAAATACCTCTACAGCAAGTATGGACTCAAGCCTTGGTCAGCGTCAGCTCCGTGTTGGAATAAGAATGGAGACATCGCTTTGGCGAAAAAGTAAGATCGATTACCACTAGAGAAGCAAAAGTCCTCACGGATATTTCGTGAGGACTTTTGCGTTACGCTCGAACAGTGCCCGTAGGGAAGAGGAGTGGAAAATTATCCCGGCACCGATCCTGTGCAGTATTCTTCTTTTCGATACCATGTCGCACAATATACATTAACGCACTATGCTAGGCTAAAACAAAAGCCCGTTAAGGGCCTTGGTTTGTTCTTATTTCTTAATCTGGTATCCGTTGCGGTTGTGAGATCTTCGGCGCACTGGATCTCAAACTATCTGGTTCCCCATCCTTTATCTTCTTCAGATTCTCGATGGCCGGTTCCCAGATCAATTCTAAGAATATATCATTCCAGAGATACAAAACGGGCTTCTTGAGATAGTTGTCCCAAACATTGATCATAACCTCTTGAGCATACGAGAAATTATCCCTCCCTGCCGGAGAATTGACGATGTCGCGGATACTGAAGCCGAAGTAGCTCAACACCAGGAGCGCAATCACGATAATGACGACCGTACGCACGAGACCTTTATTGTTACGATTGATTCTTTTCATAGAACAATTGTACCGCACATTCAACTGGTTGAGCCTGTGAGTTATTCACAGCTAGAGATATGACAGTGGGTTCAGGTAAGCCTTGAAGTCGGCAAGCGGTATAGTAGCTCCCGAGCAATTCTTGCTCATGCCAGGTGCAAGCTTGGTGATTCGTATACCTTCAGTCGCGTATACACCATAGTGGAGGTGCGGGCCAGTCGTATAGCCCGTATTGCCACTGTAGCCGATGATCTGTCCCGTGACGACTTGCTGGCCAACAGAGACACTCTGCAGTGAGAGATGCGCATATAGGGTCGACAAGCCATTCCCGTGCTTGATCATGATCCATTTGCCATAGGAATAGCAGCTCGGAATGATATCAGTGTTGGCGACGCCGACAACAGTACCGGAGAGCGATGCCTTGATCGGTGTACCGATGGAAGCTCGAAAATCGACACCAGTATGACCCTTGCCGTTGTAGATCTGGGAATTGGCCGTAGCGAACGGTGTATTGCCGAAATACTGCGTTACGGTGATAGCATCGAGCGGCCACGACAAAACTCCAGAACCGGTGTGGGGGATACTGGCCGGATCTATGGTCAACTTGAGTTGGGATTCGAGATCAAGCACTTCCCTCTCAAAGAGTTCTTTGAGATTCTTTTTTTGAGCGAGCATAGCTTGATATTTTGCCTCTGACTGCTTGGTATCATCGAGAAGTTGCTTCTGCTGATTGGCGGTACCGAGCACGACGCTACGCTGATCTTTGAGCTGACTATTGAGGGACAGAAGCTCAGCCTTGGCCTTCTCAGTGGCCTTCTTGTTGACCTCAAGATTTGCCTTCGCATTCTCCAAGCTGGCGATACGGTCTACAAGGCCTTTTTGCACAGCAGCGATGCTATCGAGCGAACCCCAGGCCGCCGAGAGCGACTTCTCAGAGAGGAGGAGCTCGGGCAATGATCTACTTCCAAGTTCATTGACGCTCACATATGATCGAGCGATGATTCTACGATCATCAGATATTGTTTCTTGCTTGTCGGATATTTGAGAGCTGAGTAGTTGTATCTGAATGTTTTTCTCTACGATCTTGTTCTCTGTAACTTTGATGTCAGCTTCAAGCTTCTTCTGTGTAAGCTGGAGAGATTTGACGGTAGCAGAAAGTGACGAGACTTGTGTACCGATCTCATCGAGCTGTTTCTGGTATCCTGCAATTTCTTTTTCGAGAGCCTTGATGTCTTCTGCACGCTGGCCGATCTTGGACTGGAGATCTGCAGCAGTCTGGGCAGACACAGAGAATGCGAGGAGTAGCGAGAATGATGCCAGAACGCATGCGGATATCCATGCTGCTACGCGGGTCTGCATCATCAGCTGATTTTATTAAGAGCAGCTGTGATCCTTTTCACTGATTCGTCTTTGCCGAGCACTGCAGCAGATATGAATGGATCCGGTGATCTTTCTTGTCCCGTAAGCGCCATACGAAGCGGCCAAAGCACGTCGCCTTTGCCGTTGGTTTCTACATAGGTCCAAATGCTCGCTTTGATATTTTCAGCTGTGAATCCCCCAGCATCCACTCCAGAAATAGACTGGAGCACAGCAGAAAGATGCGTCGCAGCAACCTTGGCATCGGGATTCTTCTTCCAGAGCAACATTTCAGGCGCGTACTCTTTGAGACTGTGCACAAAAGCGAGCTCACCAGTGGCGGCAAGCATGGTTGAGATTTCGGCAAATGTAGTGATCTTATCGCGGAGAACAGGAATCAAATTCTTGAACACGTCGCTCTTGGGGACGATCCATTCAGGTAAGAATGGAACCGCGTGCTCAACAAAATCAGCTTCAGACATCGTGAGAATATACTGACGATTGAACCAGCGAAGTTTTTCTTCATCAAAAACAGCACCAGCTTTTTGTACACGATCGAGCGAAAACTGAGCAACAATTTCATCAGTCGTGAGCACTTCCCTATCATCCGATGGATGCCATCCAAGGAGGGAAAGGTAGTTGACGATAGCTTCACGGACGTATCCCCTACTCCGATATTCGCTGACTGGAACTGCACCCTTACGCTTAGAAAGCTTGGACTTATCAGCTGCCAAGAGGAGTGGAATATGAGCATACTGTGGTACAGGAGCACCTATAGCCTCGAATACGAGGATCTGCCGAGGAGTATTGGAAATATGATCTTCACCACGGATGATATGAGTGATGCCCATCTCATGATCATCGATGACAACGACCAGATGGAAAACTGGTTCATCCTCACTCTTGGCGATCACGAAATCACCGAGCTCTGTCGTATCAAACTCAATGCGTCCGCGAATGATATCGTCGAAGACAACTTTCTTGTTGGGATTCTTGAAACGAATGACACTGGAACGGAGCTGGCCGACGTCGACCTGTTTGCCTTCTTTTGCAGCGGCTTTGGCGTACTCCTCATTCTTCGCGGACTCGTCAGAGATATATGCATGACCCGACTCAATCATCTGATGGATGTATTTCTTGTAGATCTCTGTGCGATCTGACTGACGATAAAACTCATCATATTCAAGGCCGAGCCATTTGAGGCTTTCGACAATATTCTCTTCATATTCTTTCTTGGAGCGTTCCTTGTCCGTATCCTCGATACGCAGGATAAATTTACCCTTGTTTTGACGGGCATATATCCACGAAAAAAGCGCTGTGCGGTATGAACCGGCATGGAAATAGCCTGTTGGGGATGGGGCGAAACGGGTAATGACTTTCTTAGGTTCCATGAGGGATAGTATAGCAGAAAATGGGTGCACTGGAAGAATTATTGACATAGGGAAAAATCCGGCTCAGAGTCGAAAAAAGACATATTATGCACAGATAATAAAAAAACGGCACACAAGACTTTGTATACCGTTAACACCTCGCACCCGTGTATCCATCAAATGATTTTGTGCTTTAACAAAAGGTTTCTGCCTTTTTGAGAAAGTATCCACTTGCGGCGCATCTGCGGCAAGGAAGTGCACCCGCCACTCTGAATCAGGAGACCCCTACTCCTCATCTTCTCAAAATCAACATCGAACCTTAACCTGTCGGGCCCTGTTTCATCCCAATCCCAGATCATGAGAAGCTGCCACAATTCCAATCGCGAGCTGTAGTCCAAAACCTCAGCAAAAGCGTAGAGTATCTTGATCTGTTTTGAATTAAGGTCGGAACGAGTAAATCTGCGTTTATTCGCCTCATACCACTCATCCAGTGCGACGCAGTGGGCCAACCATGCCTCTTTTTGATCTTCGGTTATAATGTTCCGATTGTCTTCTGAATCTGTGCTTTCGCGGCGTCCCATGAGCATGATTCCCACAACTATTACAACCAGAAAGGGTACAACAACGCCTACGGACTTTATTAAATCCATGTCTAAATCCATATGGGTATCCTCCAATTCTTAGTCTATTCAACTGTCAAACTGATGTTCCAAAACCACCTGACCAAAACTGTATCACGATTTTTTTAGAAAGTAAATAGATGATACTCCCCTATTTAATGACGCTATTCTTCACCGTCCCTTGCTCCAGAAATGCGATTACATTCTGTGCTGCAACCTTCGCCATCTCCGTACGAGCAGATTCACGAGCAGAGGCGATGTGAGGCGTGAGAATGACATTGGGGAGCTTGGCGAGACCACGGGCGAGCTTGGGCTCGAACTCGAAAACATCAAGACCGGCGCCACGAATGGTGCCATTTTGTAGAGCTTGAACCAGGGCGTTCTCATCGACGACTGGACCACGTGATGTATTGATGAGGAATGCGGTCGGCTTCATCATACCAAGCCTGATATCATTCATGAGATGTTTGGTCGATTCGAGCAGAGGTACATGCAGGCTAACAATATCTGACTGCACGAGGACTTCTTCCACAGTCTCGACACGGCGAGCCTTGTAGTCATGCTCAAGAGTCTCATTCCGATTGAGGTCATGATAGACAATCTCCATGTCAAAGCCACGGTAACAATGATGCGCCACACGTTCCCCTATCCTCCCTGCACCAATGAGTCCGAGTACTTTTCCTTGGAGATCGGTACCGACCAGATTCATGGGAGACCAGCCTTTGTACTTTCCGGCACGCACAAAGTCGTCCCCCTCCACAATGCGGGTAGTCAGACCGAGCATGAGCGCGAGTGTATGCTCAGCGATCGTGTATGCATAGTTTCCAGGCGTATTCGCAGCCTGTATGCCCCGCTTCTTGGCCTCAGCTACATCAATATTGTCATATCCTGTGGCATAGTTTGCATAGAGCTTTACTGTGGGAGCCGCATCGAATATAGTCGCGTCAATCTTGTCAGTCAAAAGAGAGATGACTGCATCATATGGTTTTTCTTGAAGAGCTTTGACGAGTTCCTTTTGACTCGGTACGCGATCTTTCGAATAAATATCAACGATATAATCCTTTTCCTGGAGCATCTTGATTGCAATATCAGGAATCACGCGTGTAATATAGACAGACTTGGACATGTTCTCTCTAGTATAACAAAAGAGTCGCCATGCGGCGACTCTTTTGTGAAATACTATCGATCTGGTCGTGAACTATCCCTTGATACCTGCTCCGACAGCAGATGAAGCACGGAAGAGTTTCATGATAACATTGCCCCTTGAGTCCTTGATAGGAAGATCCTTGGTAGCATCGAATACCTTGTCTCCATCATCAGCGTGGAGCATAGCGTAGTAGATACCTCCCTCAACTGTAGACTTGGTGAGAGTAATCTTGCCTGGATTGATACCCTTCTCAAAGTACATTGAGCCGATCACATCACCTGGCTGACCATTCTTGTCTGCGTGCACAGCAACCCATCCGCCATTGGCGAGCTGGACTGATGAGAGATAGACGACGTTACCTGGATACTGGTCTGACATGACGATACGATTGACCTCAGTAGCCGCTCCGCCGCTTGTGTCGACTGGAGTGTTGCCGTCTGGATTCGTGGTGTCGGTTCCCTTATTACCGAACACCATGATACCAATGACGATAAGGGCGATAATGACGATGGCTGTGATGACCCACTGCCACGCCTTGATGCCGCTCTGTTCTGGATTCATATGTTTATATGTTGATTGTTAACTTATTAAAATTCGACAGTTTTAGATTGATAGTATAGCACACTTATCCCCCAGAGATACTGTGGATGAACATTGACTAGATTTATTTCTCGTGTTCTAGAGCTATATCCAAAATCGCATCTGCAATAACAGTCGCACTGTCCAACCGAGCAAATGCCTTAGCCTGCTTTTTCATAGTCTCCTTGATATTCGCAGAATTGGTGATACGGTCAATCTCCCCTATCACGATGTGAGCACTCAGATTGTTCTGCTCTATGACAGAAGCCGCACCAGTCCGAGCATACGCAAATGCATTGGTGGTCTGATCATGACTGATCTCCGTCGGCAACGGGATGATGATCGATGGTACTCCCCAAGCTGCAATCTCGAAGATAGTAGACCCGGCTCGCGAAACTACAACATCAGCGACTCCAGCGGACATACGGAGCGCGAGTTCATTGAGATAGTCAAAAGGATGGTACCGGGATGCATACGGATGATCCTTGAGGAACACCGAGCTCGTCTGCTTGATTTCATCGAGATTTGCTCGTCCCGTCTGATGGATAACCTGATATCTATTGAGAAGTTCCGGTAAACCTTGGATGATAGCGTCGTTGATCGAAGCTGCACCCTGAGATCCTCCGAGAATCAAGATAACCGGAACATTCTGCTCAAGCTGAAGGAATTCATGAGCCCCGTTGGAAAGTGGTTGAGCTATCTCGCTCCGGATGGGACATCCTGTAAGGGCTACAACCCCCTCTTTCTTGGTGAAGTACTGGGCAGCATCAGGGTATGAGATAGCAATCTTCTTGGCGAACTTGCCAGCCCACACATTGACTCTCCCCGGCTTGCTATCCGACTCGTGAATGATGACCGGTATCTTGAGAAGTTTCGCGGCAAAGAGTGCCGGGAAGCTCGCATATCCTCCTTTGCCAAATACCACATCAGGATATATGCGAAACAAGCTACTAACGGCTGATATACAACCAAATACTGTCTTGAATACATCTGTAAGATTGAGGAGTGAGAAATAGCGGCGCATTTTGCCCGCAGAGACGCTCACGAACTCAAGCTCGTTGTCGAACAACGCGCGGGCATTGTACTTGGTCGGCGCCATATAGTAGAACTGCGGCGCAATGATCTTGCGTTCGGCGATCCTGGCGCGTAGAGCTTGGGCGACGGCAATAATTGGATAGAAATGGCCTCCTGTGCCTCCTCCGGTAAATAGGATTTTCATGTGGGGATTATATCATTACCTCGAATATTTCGACACATTGGCAACCATGCCCGACGCGGCTAGAATGATGATCAAGGCCGTACCTCCATGAGACACGAACAAGAGCGGCAACCCAGAGAGCGGAATGATACCAAGCATCGCGCTGATGTTCATGAACGATTCCACGATAATGAGAACTGCAAGTCCTATTGCCAACATAGATCCAAATGGGTCGTGGGTATGAGTGCCAATACGGAAACAACTAACTGCCAATGCGACATAGAGCGCAAGTAGCACGAGACTACCGAGAAAACCGAATTCTTCTGCAGCTACCGCAAATATCGAGTCACCGATAGGCTCAGGCAAGTAGCCGAACTTCTGTACGCTTTGACCGAAACCACGGCCGGCCCATTGACCCGAACCGATAGCAATGAGCGATTGATTGACCTGATATCCCGCGCCTAATGTGTCACTCCCATCATTGATGAAGGTCTTCACACGCTCGAGGGCATACGGACGGAAGAATAGAACCCCTGCGATGACAAAGATCATAGCCAAACACGCGAGGCCAATATGTTTGAGCGGTAACCCGGAAATAAAGAGCATGACGATGCCAGTGAAGCCAATGATGGCGAGTGTATCAGTGTCTGATTGTGCCAGAAGAAGCGCACTCAAGACTGCCATTAGGAGCAGGTACGGGAGCAGACCAAACTTGAAACTGGCAATCTTGTCTTTTGCAAAATGTGCCCATGCGGCAAGATATATGATGAAGGCAATTTTGAGAAACTCGGACGGTTGAAAAGAAACAAACCCGATATCGATCCAGCGTGCAGCACCTCCATGATGGAGAGAGAGTCCTGGTATGAAAAGAAGTAGGTTGACGATCACTGCTCCAACGAGAATGAAGAAAGCATACTTACGGAGCCCGTGATAGTTGAAACGAGAAAATCCCCAGAAGGCAGCAATACCGATCATGAGACTGATACCCTGCTTGAGAGCAACAGAACTGAAACTGATATCATCCTGCGCAAGGAGCCCAAGGGAAGCGGAAAGGAATATGACAAATCCCGCAATTGTTAAGGCGGCGACTGAAATGAGAAAAAACCGGTCAATTTTTGCGGTTGCAGGTGACATTCCAGTTATTGGTCCTTGGTTACCGCATCTTGAGTAGATTCTAGAGCGTGTATAGGTGCTTGACCCATCTTGAACCCTTCAATATCCCGCCTGACTTGTTCGTATTCGGGGAGCTCCTCGACTTTTGGAAGGCCGAGATGCGAAAGCAACTGCAATGTAGTCTTGTACAAGAAGCTTCGTGCATCCTTGGGGTTCTCAACACGTTCGACGAGGCCACGGATGAGCAGATTCCTCACGATGAACTGCGAATTTACTCCGCGAATATAATCAATGTCAGCGCGCGATATCGGCCCCTGATAAAGAATTATCGAGAGGGTCTCCAGCCCTGCCTTACCCAGATCCCGCGTCAATTCCTCCTTGGTGAGCTGCTCGATCAACGCAGAGATCTCCTTGGCCGTGCCGAGCATGACCTCATCATCTGTTCTCACGAGCGTCAACCCTCTACCTTTCAGGGCACTTTCTAAGTCTTGTAAACCAGCATTGATTGCCTCTACATCACTACCCAAAAGAGATGCGAGCTTTTTCACCGAAACAGGCTCTGCTTTCCAGAAGAGGACAGCCTCGAGTTGGGCGGAGAGATTCATATAGTCAATTATAGGTGAAAATGCTCACGATGTCATACATGGATCAATACCTCGGCACACCAACATCCTTGGTCTCCATATGTATATCATCGAAGTCTCGCTCTTGAGTCACCTGCAAAACCCCCTCTTTAACCAGCTCGAGCATGGCCAGAAAACTGACGATAACATTGACCTTCTCACCTTTGTGCTCACCAGTGAACTGCTTGAAGCTCATGCGCAAACTGCTCGTAATACGAGTTGTTAGTGTTCCGATCATATCTTCGAGACTGATGACCTTCTGGACCACATGCTTGGGCAAGCTCTCCTTTTTTGGAAGACGGTTGATCAGATCTTTGAGAGAGAAGAGGGCTTTTTCGAGAGTGAGCTCGGGCGCAGGTGCGAACACAGGCTGAACTGGACGTGAGGCTGATTGGGGGAATATCATCTCAGTTCCAAACAACTTTTGGACATGCGCGCCAGCTTCTTTGATCCGCTTGAATATTTTGAGGCGCATCTCAAGGTCCTGAATATCACCCTTCTCTTCTTCAGTTAGGCTCAACTCCGGCAACAATGATTTGGACTTAATGAGAAGAAGTGTCGAGGCAATCAAGATGAAGTGAGCCGACTCCCCCATCGGCATATGCTCAAATTGGCGAACATGGGCAATGAAGTCATCGGTAACCTTGGCGAGAGAGATATCGCTAATGAAGAGCTTGCGCTTCTCGATAAGATCGAGAAGCAAATCGAGAGGCCCCTCGAAAGATTGAGTTTTGACAGTGAAAGCCATAGTCCGGGTATTATAGCGCATATCGACCTACCTCTGAATGACACAGTCAAACTCCGCAATAGTCGTACTACCTACGAAAAAATAATCCTTGGCAAGCACGAGCTCACGAGTATCTGCACATGCACGACGATTGAGCTCCTTCTGGATCCGGTATTCCCTGCGCGCCACTGTATCCGCATAAGACATAGATGCTGCCGAAACAACGAGCGCAAAAATCAGACAGCCCGTAGAGAGTAGGATCACTGCTGTCGTGGCGATGAAGCCACCGAGTTTTCTACTATTCATGATTATACTCATAATTGATCGAGTCCATGAGGGAGTTGTTGCGGCTCTGAATCGCGTAGACATAACTGATAGTATTCGCCATCAAAAATGAAAGGAGCGATGCATATATCAGCGCTTCAACCAAAGTCACACCTTTTCGAGTTAGCCAATATGTTGATCGAGTATTCTTCATTTGAATGATACTTGATAGATCATGGGTGCCGTTGCCGCTAGGATATAGAGCTTGTCCCCATCACAAGTCAGCATCTGGGGCGCAGCGGGCAACAAGAATGCTGCAGATGTGCTCGCTGAGGCCGAATGAGAGAATATTCGGAACTCCTTGTCAGTCGCCCTACTGGCCGCATACAGGTACGAACGGTCAGCCACAAGTCCGTAGATACCTCCGGGAATATCACTGGACGCGTACCCAGAATCTTTCAGCGATCCCACTGAACCAGTATGAATTGTAGAGGTAGCCCAAACGAATAGCTCATGATCTCGCTTAACATTGAATCCTCCTGCCGTTCGACCAAAACGTAGTACATCCTCAAACACGGAGATGGACTTCCCTTCTTGCCGTTCCCAGCCGGAGGGATTGAAATTATCAGCAACCGCCACATCTCCGGACTCTATACTATCCAGGCGCATCAACTGTTGTTCACCGGCAGTTGCAAGATACACACTCTTGTTCCTTCCGAAAATATCCATGACTTTACTGCCAACTTCAACCCCTCCCATCCTCTTCATACTAGCTGTATCGGTGACATCAATGACGGAGAGCTCTTCACCATCCCACTTTTCTGTTCCGAGATATATCTTATCTGCATCATAAAAGATCGAGCTCGCCATCGGAGGCGTTGCTGTGGCATACGGCAAAGGTATCTGGTATTTCTTTTCAAGCACAGGAACATCGAGAGCGTCGAAACGAATGATGTGGAGCTGAGCTGCAGTGCTTGCAGCCGCTCCGTATACCCTATGCCCCACAAGTGTGATCGCAGATATTCCGGGTCCTGTATGAATCGACGAGAGTACCCCAGGATCATGCACATCCCGGATATCTACCACAAGAAGATCAGGATCGGTGACGATAGATGAATCTGCAGATACGTATGCGATGTTATTTCTGACTTCCATATCCGTAAGCGGTAAACTCGGATCGATCGGCAACATGATGGGAACTATCGAAACCAACAGCGATGCGGACGGCTCAGAAAAACGAATGCCCGGATCAGGAACTACCACAGGATGCTGAAATCCATAAGAACCCGTACGTTCCTTACTCGCGAAGTCGACAGAACATACCGGCGTACCAGCCGAATCCATAGTGTCCACGAATGGATACCTGCGCACAGCATTGAACATGATCGGACCTGCACGATTCATGAATTTGGTATCCGCATGAATGCGTATGTCTGTCTGTATCCGATCATTGCCATACCAATGAGCATACGCCTCGATGGTAGTTGTAGCTAAGCGCGATAAACGACCAGACAATGATTCACCTGGTGATATAACCGTATTCCGAAACTCATACGGCATCATATCTTCAAACTCACCCTTATGTGCATCATAAAGATCGAGAGCATGGTCCCTTTCGCGTGCAGTCTCAAATAACTCCTCAGCATTGACTGATGAGTATGTGATACATGCGATAAAAAACGCTCCGAGCGCAAGCGCCAGAAGAATATCGATAAGTATCAAACCTGAATTATTTTTTTGATTCATACTTTGCATATGCATGGTGATCAATCAATGTTGTAGCGCCCTCGAGATATCGTAAATCGGCATCATTATAGACAGAGCGATCGCACCAACTACACCACCCATACCAGCCATCATGGTCGGCTCAATGAGCGCTGTGAGCCGCTTGAGACTGTGATCGATATCTCTATCAATGATATCTGCCGCACGCACCAATGACGCCCCCAAAGTACCCGAAGCTTCACCAGCAAGTAGAAGTGGCGGTATGTACGACGGAATCTTCACAGACACGTGTCCGATGACCGACCCGAGAGGAAGACCCTTGGCCACACGCATTCCCTCAGCCTGAATCGCCTCCGCAAGCTGTATGAGAGGTATCGCTGCCGCAGCCTGAGCATACGCTGCGACCGCTGATATGCCTGAGTCTATAAGCGAACCACACGAACGAAAGAATACTGAAAGTGCCAATGTTCTACTCAGCGAACCAACAAGTGGAATGTACGCCAGCGATCGATGCACTCCTTTCCTAAATCTGTAAAATTTCTTGTACAACACTGTGGCAGTTCCAAACGCCAGAATAACTCCGAGACATCCATATACTCCATATGTAGTGATATTTTCAGAGATAGCCATAACGATACGCGTAAGTAGAGGTAGCTCAACATTGAGACCCTTCAGCATGGGTATGATTTGCGGCATGATTCCTTTCACCAAACCAATCGTGAGAAGTAGGGCGAAGGTGCCAATGATCGCGGGATATGCGAGTGCCGACAAAATCTTCTTCTTAATGTCGTCTTGTTGTTCCATCAACCTTCGAGCCATTGCAAGCGACGAAGCAAGTCCTCCAGTACCCTCGCCTTGTCGGATGATACCAACAAACAAAGGTGGGACGCCTATAACTGACGCCAAAGAAACAGACAGCGTAGATCCTCCCGTGATATCATCGTGGATCTTTTGGACCTGTACTCTACGTCCCGAGGACATCCCCTGTTCCACGACAGATAGAGCTTTGTCGAGGCTCAAGCCTGCAGATATATACAGCTCGAGCCGTTCCATGAAAAGCATGGTTTCCTCTCGACTCCAACGTATCGTCCATATATGAGATATTCTTGTGAATGTGAGCATATGATATGGATATTAGATATCAGTCCGAGAGTACGCGTGCGACTTCCTGCTCGGTCGTGATACCCCACTCGACCTTCTCATAGCCATCTTCGAGCATCGGTTGGAATCCATTCGAGCGCGCATACTCCCGGATTGCACTCGCGCTCTCCTTGGCACCAATGCGCTCACGCATACCGGCGTCGACCTCGCACGCCTCTGCTATGACTGATCGACCCACATATCCAGTATGCCTACATGTATTACACCCTTCAGAGAAACATTCGCGACACAGTGTACGAACAAGACGCTGAGCCACGACCAGCTTCAAGGTAGAGGCGAGCAGATATGGATCGATACCCATGTCGACAAGTCGCGGAATAGCCTCAAGAGCAGAATTGGTATGTAGGGTGGACAACACCAGATGGCCAGTCAGGGCGGTATGTATAGCAACTCGAGCCGTTTCAGCATCACGAATTTCTCCTACCATAATGACATCAGGATCCTGCCTCAAAGCAGATCGAAGTCCTGACGCAAACGTAACCCCATGACTATGGCGTATATGCACCTGCCTGACGAGTGGCAATTCATACTCAACAGGATCTTCGAGCGTAATAATTGATACAGGCTCACGAGACTTGAGCGAGAGACATGCATGAAGCGTCGTAGTCTTGCCAGATCCAGTCGGACCAACGACAAGTATGAGACCTGATGCTTGTCGAAGAGCACCGTCTATCGAGCGTACATGATCTGGAGTGAACCCGAGACGAGCAAAAGATGCTTCATCAGGTATACGTGCCGGTAGTATACGGAGAACAGCATTCTCTCCATGATATGTAGGCATGAACGAAATACGTATATTGTATGAACTGCCCTCGATATCTGTTTTCCATCTGCCATCCTGAGGAATCGCGTGTATATCGGTACGAGCGCCGGACAGGATCTTCAGGCGTGCAACAATCTCTTCATGAAGCCTCCGAGATATCATGCACACATCACCCATGTGTCCATCTATGCGCAACCGGATACGCGATGTATGTTCAAGTGGATCATAGTGAACATCTGACGCCCGTACCAAAACTGCATAGGCGAGCAGTCGATCTACGGCCTCAGTAGCGGTAGTGGGCTCCGATTCAAAAAGTACACTGTGCTGATGTATTGTTTGTAATGTGTCGTTCATATGCAGTACGATACCAAGGTAAAATGAAGAAATGATGAAGTAACAATGGGTAAGCTATGATGCTACACAAATCCAGTTGCTTACTTATGTAAAATGTGTTACTGTGCTATCTGGCCGTTCTTTCCAAACACTCTATGAACCTAGGATTAGGTCTCTGGAACGGCTGATGTACGCACACACAAACCAAACAAAATCAGCTATGTTGATCGAACCGAAGCTCCGCGTAACCGTACCGGTGACATTCATCACTTCTCCTACCAAGAAAACGGAGAAGACTATCGCCGCCGTGCTCAAGGCACTTGCATTCAACAGCCGCGTCTCCCCCGTGTGGGATATCGGCCCGGACATCCTCCATTCTCAAGCAACCTCCGATCCTCGGGCAAAAAGCTTTGGACGGTTCCTGCTTGGCCTTCTGACTGGAGGAGTCAAGGATATCAGCCAGCGAACGCCTCCGAAGATCATTGCCCTCGCCCTTGCGCATCGCGTTGAAGAACACATCCGTGTTCATGGAGCGCTCGAGCATATCTTCGTGATCGCTACACCTCATACGCCCGAGCAGGTCAAACCGCTCTTGCAGGTATGTGATGATGCACGACTCGTGTACGTCGGCCCTGACGAAAGTGTCCATGTAGCCAACAGCTTCCACCACCAAGTCATTCGCGGCGCACATCGTTTCGCAAAACTTCAAGCACGGAAATCACAGCCTCATCAATTTGTCCGTCTTGAACCGGATTCAACAACCGCACAAACGGTTTCCGACATCCTGCACTATGCAGACATGCCATCGGCCCTGCGCGCCACATGGCTCGAAAGCATGAAAACGCCCAAAAGTGCCGCTCACACGCAGCTGCATCCTCAGGCCATCGACATGACTTCGCCTCAAGGTGCCTTGGCGACAGCCTAATCTCAAGTTCATCGCCTCCCCTCCCGCCCCGGCTGGAGGGGATTTTATGTATACAAAATTACATATTGTCAAATGATTATAGTGTGATATGCTTGCTCTTGGCAGTTCTTTTCAGTTAAAGGATTGTTTTTGTTTTCAATCAAATACCAGCGGTCAACACACAACCCACGAAAGGAGGCTCATCTATGAGCTTGAACGGTACACACTCCCACGGAACCCCTCACCCTTCCCTGATCTTGGACCCAGACTTGCTCATTGCACTCACTGGAGCCCGGGCATGCGGAAAATCAGTCATCCTCAAACTCCTTGCCATGCTGTATGGTCCGGAGTTTCTCGCCCTCGAAAGCAGTGGCTTATGCGACGACCACATCCGACGTGGCACGAGGATCGGTCAAGAACTTGCGACCTTCACCGGTGTACGCAGCGGTGGCGGCTTCTACCCTGATGATCTGATCATACGCACCACACTTCAGAGCATCGAGGAAGAGAAGGCAAAATTGACACCCCCGCCCAGCCGTCATGCGATTCGAGCTATTGGTCTTGCCGGCGGCTTTCGGACCGAATCTCAGCGGCTTTGTTTCGGCAAAGCCGGGTATCGAACTCGTTCAATCCACATCTGTTCGACACTGCGCCAAGTCTTCGAAGGTGTCGTCCGACGAAAGGAGATCGAGGGGCAAACTCGTGACGATGTCAGCGTTCGATCTGTCGTTGCAAGTTGGCATAATTACGGAACACTGGTGCGTCCCGGCATGGAGTCAGCTCCCGCCGATGAGGTCTGTACCATCCATAAGAGCCATTCTCTGCTCCGCAAAATGATCGTGATCGTGCGAAATATCGACCGATGGACAGGCACTCAAGGTCTCATCAACCTGGTAGTGAAGGATCATCCGGTCCGTCTGGAAATGGCCCGCCTCGAAAAAGAGTGGGCAAACAAGCCGGTTACCTTGACCCAAGAAATGGAAGAGGTCATCGCCGACGATGAATCCAATCAACACATCCTTCGGCTCTCTCGTCCACTTACCGAACAAAGGCTTGTCACAGCCTGAGTCCCAGGTTTACTCCAACGCAGTTCTTCGGAATTGCGTTTTTTATATGAATATATACAAAATCAGCTGATAGGCCTTACTTAAGGCCTTATTTTGACAAAAATGGCCGAATAATGTAAACTGTACTTTCATTCATATTCCTTATACTTTAACGTTTTTTCTTCATGGATATCCGAAACATAGCCATCATCGCGCACGTGGACCACGGCAAAACCACCCTCACCGACGCCATTATGACCCAGTGCGGGCATGGTGATGAAGGCTCCATGGACTCCAACGCCCTCGAACAGGAGCGTGGTATCACGATTTACGCCAAGAATACCTCCATCCAGTACAAAGGCACCAAGATCAACATTGTCGACACCCCAGGTCACGCTGACTTCGGTTCTGAGGTCGAACGCGTGCTCCGCTCTATCGACACTGTCCTCCTCGTTGTTGATGCCCAGGAAGGTCCGATGCCACAGACTCGCTTCGTGCTCAAGAAGTCCCTCGAGCTCGGCATCAAACCTATCCTCATCCTGAACAAGATCGACAAGCCTGCCGCAAATCCTACTCGTGCACATGACGAGGTACTCGAGCTCTTCATGGAGCTCGGGGCCAATGATGCTCAGCTCGACTTCCCTACTATCTACGCCATCGGACGTCAGGGCGTCGCCATGAGGAAGCTCGATGACGAAAAGAAGGATCTGACTCCCCTTCTGGATATGGTTCTCGAACATGTTCCTCCAGCAAACGCAGCAAAGAATGCAGGTGATGCTCTCAAGGCACAGGTCTTCAACCTCGGCTATGACAACTTCCTCGGTCGTCTCGCTATTTGCCGTATCTATAGCGGAACCATCCGTGACGGACAGAATGTCTGGGTCAAGGATATCAATGGTAAGACATTCACTGGTAAGATCACAAAACTCTTTACCTTTGATGGTAAAAAGCGTATCGAGACTAAGGAAGCTGAGTCTGGTGATATCATAACCGTCGCAGGTCTCCCTGATATCTATATCGGAGAAACGATCACTGACACTGAGTCTGTCGAGGCGCTCCCCGCTATCACCGTCGACGAGCCGACCATCTCCCTACAGTTCCTCGTCAACAACTCTCCATTCGCTGGTCGCGAAGGAACTTTCGTTACTGGTCGTCAGATCCGCGAACGTCTTGAGCGTGAACTTGAGACCAACGTAGGACTCAAAGTGGACTTCTCTGCAAATGAATTCTTCACCGTCTACGGCCGCGGCGAGCTCCACATCGCTATCCTCATCGAGAACATGCGCCGTGAAGGATATGAACTCCAGGTTTCCCAGCCAAAGGTTATCTTCAAGGAAGAGGGTGGCGAGAAGCTCGAGCCATTCGAGGAAGTCATCATCGACTGCCCTCAGAACTACTCTGGTGCTATCATCGAGACTCTCGGCAAGAGGAAGGGTGTCATGACCAATATGACTACTCACGGCAATCAGGTCCGTATCGTCCTAGAGATCCCAACCCGCGGCCTCCTCGGGTACAAGAACGTCTTCACCATCGACACTAAGGGTGAGGGCATCATGTCATCCCGCGTCATCGGCTTCAAGCCATTCGCAGGTGATATCGAGAAGCGTGAGACAGGTTCTATGACCTCTATGGCTTCAGGCAAGTCTCTCGGCTTCTCCCTCTGGAACCTCCAGGATCGCGGACGTCTCTTCATCGGGGCTGCGGTCGAAGTGTATGAGGGTATGGTCATCGGCGACACCGCCAAGGGCGACGACATGGATGTGAACCCAACCAAGGGTAAGGCTATGAGTAACATGCGCTCATCCGGTAAGGACGAGGCTCTCATGCTTGTCCCTCCATTTGAGCTCACCATCGAACGTGGTCTCGAGCTCATGCGTGAGGACGAGTATCTCGAAATCACCCCGAAGAATGTCCGCCTCCGCAAGAAGTTCCTCACGGAGCTCGATCGTGCAAAGTCACGAAGGAAGGATCTTTAAATATATACTGAACTGGCCACAAACGGCCGCGCTTGTACCAAGCGTCGAACTTCCCGCTGCTGCTGCAGTGTGGAAGTTCGACATTCGGTGGAAACGGAAGCTTGGCGCTTGTAATAGCGTTTAAGAACTCCTGCAAACAATAAGTGCCCCATTCTCTCCGGAGAGTTGGGCACTTTTCTTATACAAATCATCATGAAAAACATATAACTTAATCACAATTTCATTCATGCTAACCTGATATGGTTCTAGACATGGAAGTTTAATACTTCCATGTGGGCCCGTGGAGCGGTCTCCCACCCCACCCCGACAGCTGGGGTGTGCGGGTTCGACTCCTCAATGAGCACATTGACCTACTGGGCGGTCGGGTCCACAAAAAATATATTGACAACTAAATTAAAACGGCTACAATGTATTTATTGTCGGGGTGGGGTGGAGAGATATCAAAACCGCATACCAAACAAAAGTCCCTTCGGGGGCTTTTGTGTTTATGGCCCGAAATTACTCCAAGAAAATCTTCGTCCTCCTGATCCCCAACGCTATCGTCCCAACCCCCAGATCCTTCCCCATCCTATTCGCAAACGATCTCATATAGGTACCACTTGAACACTTCACGCGAATAGTCACAATATCGAACGGCTCGCCACCTGATATCCCATCATCGAGTACTTCTTGCCAGCGGCGCTTGATCTCTTCTTGACGAAAATCACCAGTGACACGATCAATCATGTCCACAATACGCGCCTCGAGTTCAAAACCTGTCATCTGTTCCCTTTTCAATTCTTCGATCTCATAAATAGTCACCTCTTTGGTCGGCATTTCCTGCGGCAACTTGTCGGCACGCGCTAATTCATGCAATGCAATACCATCAACGGTACGCGATGAATACGGCGGGTATTCTTGCTCAAATTTCCCCACATATTTCGATGTATCCAGACGATCGAGGGCACCACTCGAATCCTTGAGTACATCAGTAGATTTTGTAGCCAGTCCAAGCGCATCATATGTGTCAGTAGTCACGCCGAACAAAACATCCACTTCATATTCCTTGTCGAGTCCGAGATACTTCTCTTTGTTCTTACATTCGTCGCCAATGAGAATGAGCAGCTCCCCTTCCGCAAGAGGATCAAGCCTGCCTGCGTAGGTCATAGGAGCCTCCTGCCACTTCTTCTTCGACTCTGCATCTACTGACTCATCTATACGCAAACGACGAAACCGCTCGAGTGCTTCGAGCGGTGTTTCGCCTATCTGTTTATAAATAATTTCCAAAGCTATTACTCCTCCGATTCGGTCTCTGTCGGTGCGATTGCATCGATCATAGCGCGCTTCGGCGATCCTTTGTATCCAGAACCTGCTGGAACGAGGCGACCGATGATGACGTTTTCCATGAGACCAGTAAGGTTGTCCTCTGCACCACGAACTGCATTACCAATGAGCACGCGAGTTGTGTGCTGGAACGAGGCGGCAGAGAGGAATGATTTGCGTGAGAGCGATGTCTCGGTGATACCCATTACCAACTTCTCTACCTTGGCCGCAGATCCTCCTGCGTCCTTGGCAGCCGTATTTTCATCAGTGAGATGTGTATCGTCAACGATCATACCTTCAGTGAGGTTCGTGTCTCCTGCATCCTTGACGCGGCGGCGGCTGAACATCTGCTTCACAATGAGCTCGATGTGCTTGCGTGACACCGTCTCTCCCTGGAGCTCGTAGATCTTACCAACTTCGGTAATAACGTACTCCTTGGCACGCTCTTCTCCTCCGAACTCGAAGACCTCATCGATATCAGCCGATCCATCCGTGAGGAGATCACCCTTCTTGACCTTGTCGCCAATCTTCACGAAAGCCGTACGGCGATATGGGAAGACATACTCAACTTCCTCAATCTTCTTCTTACCCTTGGTATCCTCGATCTCTGGGAGGAGGCGGATAACCTTCTCCTTGCCAATCTCCTTGACCTCGGTCACCACACCGTCGACTGATGCGACGACTGCAGGGTTCCTTGGACGACGCTTTTCGAAGATCTCTTCGACGCGCGGCAGACCGGCAGTGATATCTCCTGCTGCAGATGCAGCTCCTCCTGCATGGAAGGTACGCATCGTAAGCTGAGTTCCTGGTTCACCGATAGCCTGAGCAGCTACTGTACCTACAGCTTCGCCCAGATCGATAAGTTTGTTCTTTCCAAGATCGAGACCATAACACTGTGCGCACACTCCACGGATAGTCTTACATGAGAGCGGAGATCGTACGTGGACCGCAGTAGCACCAGACTCTTCAATGACGAGTGCGTCTGCCTTGGAAAGGAGATGTCCCTTCTCAAAGAGTGTCTTGCCGTCCATACCCTTCAACGTCTCTGCAATGACGCGTCCGCGAATGTTCTTCGACAGAGGGATAGCCATACCTGATGCAGTCTGTGTGCGGATGATGATGCTTTCCTTGGTGCCGCAGTCATCCTCTGATACCACGACATCCTGCGCAACCACGAAGAGCTTACGTGTGAGATATCCTGCCTTAGCCGTGTTGAGAGCCGTGTCGGTGAGACCCTTACGTGATCCGTGGGTAGTAATGAAATATTCAATCGGAGTCAAACCTTCCTTAGCACAGGAGAGAATCGGGAATTCAATCGTATCTCCGGAAACGGAAGCAATGAGACCCTTCATACCTGCCATGATAGTGATCTGTGAGAGGGATCCGCGAGCACCTGAGTTGACCATGTCGTAAACTGATCCATTCTTATCGAGAGATGCTGGGATGACCTTCTCTACTTCACTCTTGGCACGCTGCCAGATTTCGATGTGCTTCCTGATGCGTTCCTCCTCAGTGAGGAGACCCTCCTCGAACTGACCAGTGACACGCTCTGCGTCCACCTTACCCTTCTTGACGATGGCGTACTTCTCCTGTGGGATCACAATATCGTCGATACCCCAAGTTGTACCGGAGAATGTGGCAAAGCTGAATCCGAATGATTTGATGCGATCAAGAATCGGTGCAACATTATTGACACCATGGAGAGTGACCATGTCATCAATGATTGAAGCGATGCGCTTGCGACCTACCTCTTCGTTAATAAATGGATAATCTTCAGGGAGAACATTGTTGAGAAGGATACGTCCAACCGTAGTCTCAAAGAGGCCTCCGGCGAATTTCGCATACTTCGGAGTGTTTGGCGCGAGCACCTTAACAGCCTCACGGAGTCCTATATCCTTGAAATTCTGTGCCAAAACTGCAGCCTCAGGAGATTCAAAATACTTCTGTGGCGCCTTGGTATCAGCCTTGTCTATGATCTTGGTGACCCAGAAACAACCGAGCACGATGTCGAGAAGCTTAGCAACAACTGTAGGATCATTGTTACCTGGCTTCAATATGTTCTTATCAGATGCCATGATTTCCTTGGCTTCCATCTGAGCTTCTTCAGAAAGCGGGACGTGGACTGCCATCTGGTCACCATCGAAGTCAGCGTTGAAGGCTGTACAGACGAGTGGGTGCACCTGGATAGCATTACCCTCGATCAGGATCGGGCGGAATGCCTGAATACCGAGACGATGCAATGTAGGTGCGCGATTGAGGAGCACATACTTGCCCTTGATGACTTCTTCGAGGATCTCCCAGACTTCCTTGGCACCATCATCGATGAGACGATTTGCTCCGCGAATATTGTACGCAAGTTCTTTCTTGAGGAGACCAGAGATGACGAATGGACGGAAAAGTTCCAAAGCCATGTGCTTTGGGAGACCACACTGGTCGAGCTTGAGCTCAGGACCAACCACGATCACGGAACGACCAGAATAGTCGACACGCTTACCGAGGAGGTTCTGGCGGAAGAGACCACGCTTGGACTTGAGACTGTCAGAGAGCGACTTGAGAGCGCGTTTCTGAGCAGCGGCTGCAGCTGCTCCAGCTGACGAGCTGTGACGGATCGAATTGTCGATGAGAGCATCCACTGCTTCCTGGAGAATGCGCTTCTCATTGCGGAGAATGACTTCTGGAGCGTTGATTTCCTTGAGCTTCAAAAGACGATTGTTACGGTTGATGACGCGGCGATAGAGGTCGTTAACATCAGATGTTGCATAGCGGCCACCATCGAGCGCGACCATCGGACGGATACCAGGTGGGATGACAGGAATGCGGATGAGGAACATCCACTCTGGGCGGAGCTTGGCCTTGATCATCTGCTTGACGAGCGAGAGGCGCTTGGAGAGCTTCTCCCTGTCAGCGGCTCCAGCGTTGTCGACATATCCCTCGAGCTCAGTCTTGAGCTTGGCGAGATCGATCTGCTTCAGGAGATCATAGATGACTTCTGCACCGATACCTGCCTCGAAGAGGGCCCCGTACTTAACTGCATACTTGTGATAGGTGACCTCGTCCATGACCATACCGAGCGCAAGACTCTCAATCTCCTTGCGAGCATTGACGACAAGCTCCTTGAGAGCCTCCTTCGTCTTATCGTCCTGAGCGGTCTTGAGCTTGCTCTTGTATTCTGCATCGAGCTCCTTAAGGAATGACTCCTTCTCATGTTCGTTGACCTTGGTGACGATGTAGCCAGCGAAATAGACAACCTTTTCGAGATCTGCAGTCGTCATGCCGAGTATAAGACCGATGCGTGACGGAACTGAACGGAGGAACCAGATGTGAGATACAGGCGATGCGAGCTCGATGTGACCCATGCGGTCGCGACGAACTATCGAGCGGGTGATCTCGACTCCACACTTCTCACAGACGATACCCTTATAGCGGATACCACGATATTTACCACAGTAACACTCATAGTCTCGATCTGGTCCGAAGATGCGTTCGTCGAAGAGACCGCTCTTCTCTGAACGTTGAGTGCGATAATTGATAGTCTCAGGCTTGGTGATCTCACCGTGAGACCATTCGAGGATCTTGTCAGGCGATGCGAGCGAAAGCTTCACAGCGTCGAACTGTACCGGGTCCATTGATTTCTTGGTTATGGTAGTCATGATGGTGATGGGTTATTCCTCCTGTGCGTGAGGCTTGTTGGTAAGTTCGACATTGAGAGCCAATCCACGAAGCGTCTTGAGGAGCACATTGAAGGAAGCTGGCAGATTCGGAGCCTTCGGACGCTCACCCTTAACGATGGCATCGAAGGTCTGGGAACGACCGACGATATCATCCGACTTGACCGTGAGGATCTCGCGGAGCGTATGAGCTGCGCCGTGACCGAGGAGTGCCCAGACTTCCATTTCTCCGAAACGCTGACCTCCGCCCTGGGCTTTACCGCCAAGAGGCTGTTGCGTGATGAGCGAGTAAGGACCAATAGAACGCATGTGGATCTTGTCCTCCACCATGTGGTGCAACTTGAGAATATACATGTATCCGACTGCGATAGGCTGTGCAAAGTGTTCACCCGTACGACCATCACGGAGCTTCATCTTACCTGAAGCATCGTATCCTGCTTTGACGAGCTCTTCCTTGATCTCAGCATCAGTTGCTCCAGCGAATGGAGGGACGATAGCCTGATATCCAAGCTCGCTTGCTGCGAGTCCGAGGTGGAGCTCGAGAATCTGTCCGAGGTTCATACGAGATGGAACTCCGAGTGGTGTGAGAATCACATCGATTGGACGACCATCATCCATATATGGCATATCCTCTTCTGGAAGAATGCGTGAGATAACACCCTTGTTTCCGTGGCGTCCAGCCATCTTGTCACCTACTGAGACATTACGGACCTGGGCGACCTCGATATAGATCTTCTTGATGATACCTGATTCGAGCTTGTCCCCCTTCTCGCGAGAGAATATCTTGACTGAAATAACGCGGCCGCGCTTGCCGTTCTCCATGCGCTTGGAAGTATCCTTAACATCGCGAGCCTTCTCACCGAAAATAGACCTGAGGAGGCGCTCTTCTGGTGTGAGCTGAGTTTCGCCCTTCGGTGAAATCTTACCGACGAGGATATCTCCTGGACGAACTTCTGCACCGATGCGGACGATACCTTCTTCGGTGAGGTTCTTGAGCTTTGCTTCACCAACGTTCGGAATATCACACGTGGTAACTTCAGGTCCGAGCTTGGTATCGCGCACATTAACTACGAACTCTTCGATATGGATAGAGCTCCACTTGCTGTTCTTGACGACGCGCTCCGAAAGGATGATAGCGTCTTCGTAGTTATTTCCTGACCATGACATGAACGCCACGAGCGCATTGTGACCGAGAGCTATCTGGCCATTCTCTGATGTAGAGGTATCAGCAAGCACATCTCCCTTCTTGACCTTGTCTCCGACCGAAACGATCGGGCGCTGATGGAAAGCTGTGAAGCCGTTCGTTCGCGAGAAGAGTACGAGCTTGTATTCATATTTCTTCCCTTTCTTAGATGCGAAGACAATCTTCTTGGCGTCAACATGGGTGATTTCGCCATCTTCTGGAGCAATGATGAGGCGTCCGGTATCCAAGACCGCCTTTTTCTCTATGCCAGTAGCGACGAATGGAGCCTCAGGAACGAGACATGGGGTTGCCTGTTTCTGCATGTTCGATCCCATGAGTGCACGGTTTGCATCATCGTGATTCACAAATGGGATGAGTGAGGTCGCGATAGAGAATGCCTGGTTGCTCGAGACATCGATATAGTCGACATCCTTCTTGTGAGCCATAGCAGGCTTGCCGTTGATACGAACCTCGATATCATCTACCTGAAGAGCGCCTTTCTCATCAAATGGGGTCGCAGCGTGTGCGATACGGAAGTTCTCTTCCTCAAGCGCATTCATATAGACGATTTCCTTGGTGATGATGCCATTCTTAACCTTGGCATATGGAGTCTCAATCATGCCGAAGTCATTGATGCGGGCATACATAGTGAGACGCAATACGAGACCGATGTTCGGACCTTCAGGAGTGTGAATAGGACAAAGACGACCATAGTGAGATGGATGCACATCGCGGACTTCGAAGCCTGCACGTTCACGCGAAAGACCTCCGGGACCAAGGGCCGTCAGAGTGCGGAGATGCTCGACTTCAGCGAGCACATTCTCCTGCTGCATGAACTGGGAGAGCTGGTTAGTCGTGAAGAACTCCTTGATACGAGCCTGGAGCGGGCGAGGATAGATGAAAGATACAGGGAGCGTGACATCAGGCTCAACCGTAGACATCTTGTCCTGGATATTGCGCTTCATCTGAGTAAGGCCGAGGCGGATGCGCTGTTCGAGAAGCTCACCAACGTATCGAACGCGGCGTGATCCGAGGTGATCGATATCGTCAGGCTGGGTATCTGGAGTCGTAGTAAGGGTTACGATGTGTGCAATTGTGCTCGCAACATCATCGAGTGAAAGCGTACGGCGCTCGAGCTCCTTCTCATCCATCGACTTACCAAAGCGCTTGTTGAAGCGGAAACGTCCAACACGAGAGATATCATAACGATCCTCCTTGAGGAGTGACTGCACGAAGTTACGTGCGTTCTCAGCAGTAGCGAGATCTCCATCGCGGAGACGCTTGTGAATCTCCATGTATGCTTCGTCCTTGGTCTTTGCATGGTCCTTAGAGAGAGTCATCTCAACAACTTTGACAGCGTCAGGATTGCCTTTGAAGAGGTCCATGATCTTCTCATTTGTCTCTGCGCCCAGAATGCGGAGGAGTGAGGTGACTGGAAACTTACGCTTGCGGTCGATACGGCAGTATATAGTACCGTCGGTATCCGTCTCGATTTCCATCCATACACCGCGAGCAGGAATAACCTTGGCACCGAAGTAGTTCTTGCCCTTTACCTCGTTGCCCGTGAAGAAGATACCAAAGGAACGCGCGAGCTGAGGAGCGATAACACGTTCAACACCGTTGATGATGAAGGTACCATGATCCGTCATAAGTGGAATGTCCGCGAGGAACATCTCCTGCTCTTTGACCACATTGAGAGACTTGTTCTTGAGGGTGACTTTGACCTTGATCTGTCCTTCGTAGTTGAGCTTGTTATCCTTGGCATAATGCTCGTTGAATTTCGGTAGCATGAGCTCGGGAGAGCCTATTGAAAGCTCGAACTTCTTCTCAGCATAGTCCTTGATCGGCGAAAACTCGTCGAGCAGGTTCTTGATGCCCTTCTCCACGAGCTGCGTGAAGGAGATGAGCTGAGACTCCACAAGGTGTGGCATCTCAGCGAGCGGTGCCTGGTATCGGGAAAAATATTTCTTCGGGCGGATGGTGGTGGTCATATTTTTTATAATATTAGTAAAACTCACGACGGGACCGAACAGCAACAAACACGCAAAAAGTCCGTTTGTGGATAAACGGGTATTGATTTCACTGCGGGGCTAGCGAGTGATAGACACGAGTAGGATTAATGATGGACCTTTCTAATCCTCCGCTAAGGCAGAACACAATCTGCGAAGTTGTGTCTACCCTAGCATATACATATAGAATGTCAAGGCTGTGGACAAGTTATTTCTTCTTTTTACCCATTTTCCACTGATCCATCTTGGCATGGTGTCCACTCAAGAGTATCTTTGGCACCCTATACTTCTTACCCCTGTATTCAATGACTTCCGGTCGTGTATACACATCTGGGCTAGCAACGCGCTCCTCTTCTATAGACTGAATATCACCCAAAACTCCAGGAATACGGCGCGTAATGGTATCTATCATGATCATCGCCGCCAACTCCCCTCCGGTGACAACATATGGTCCGACTGAGATGTCTACCATCGGAAACGCTTTCTTCACACGGGCATCGATACCTTCATAGCGGCCACAGACAAAAACAATGTCTGTATATTTCTTAAATGTCTCTGCCATCTCATTGGTAAACTGTTTTCCAGCCGGACTGAAAAACACAATCTTCACTTTTGATTTTGAAGTTTTAGATTTCATTTTCTTGCCGATAGCTGCTTCAATAGCCTTGATTACCGGCAATGCTTCGATGACCATGCCTGGTCCTCCACCATATGGCCTATCATCAACGCGACGCTCAGCATAGGTCTGCTTCTTCTTATTCGCAGAAACAGTAAAGTCGCGTGGATTGTAGTATTTGAGAGCAATCAACCCCTTCTCCTGGGCACGCTTCAAGATAGAAGCGTTGAGGTACGACTCGGTGCTTTCAGGAAAAAGAGTTACAAGATGGTAGGTGGTCATAGGCATTAACGAAAATCGTGATACTTCAAAGTACCACGATTTTCAAAAAATGTCACTATCTTTGTTACTCGAGCTTGAGATCAGCCATCGCTTCGTCTACAGTCTTTGAATTTGGAGTGACGAGCGGAGTGGTAGTACCCATACGCTCAGGAGACTTGAGGCCACCTACAGGCTCGTTGATCTTGAGATTGACGCGGGAGTTGTTCTTCATGCCGACGACGCGGAGGAGTGTGCGGACAGCCTTGGCAGTATTTCCCTGTCGACCGATGATCTTACCCATATCTGCTGCACCAACTTCGAGAGTGAGGAGTACACCCATCTCATCGACTGTGCGAGTAGTCTTGACCTCTTCTGGATTATCTACGAGGGCTTTGATGACATAGTCGAGGAACTCTTGGTCTTTCTGCATATTCTTAAGTTTAATTCGTAATCGTACAGTTCGCTGTACTGTGATAATTATAACCGATGTTCAGAGTTCGAGGCAAATCAAATCCCCGGTTCTCGATAGGATCCCGGGGGTCCGAACCTGTATTCGATCTGTTACGCTGCTACTGGAGCAGATTCTACAGCAGGAGCTGCGGCTTCAGGAGCCTTTGCAGCTTCGGCAGGAACCTCTTTCTTCTGGACCGTCTTGAGAGGGAGAGCGTTGATCTTCTTGCCAGCGATAACCTTGTTGGAAACAAGGAAGTTGTGGAGAGTTACAGAAAGCTTGGCACCCTTGGAGATCCAATGCTTGATAGCCTCGACTTCGAGCTGTTCAACCTTATTCTTGATGCGGGTATCATACCATCCAAGTATCTTGAGATAGCGACCGCTCTTCGGGCCATTCTTGGAATCAGTCAAAACCACACGGAACGTTGGTTCGTGTTTGCGTCCAGTGCGCTGTAGGCGGATCATTAACATGTGTCGTGAAATACTAGCAGAATAGCCCAAAAATTGCAATAACCATGATGCGATGATTACTGGTTATTCAATATCTCCTTTACAGCTTTCAATACCCTCTTTATCTCTGCCTTCGTAGTCCATCTTCCAAAGGAGAACCTAATCGCTGTTGCACTATCAGCACGCATCGCCTTCAAGACATACGACTCTTCCTCATCCCGCAAACACGAGCTCTTGGTCGAGCAGGCGATACCGCGTGCATCCAGTTGAAAGAGAAAGAATTCATTATCGATACCGGGTATAGAGACATTCAAGATATGTGGTGCATGTTCAACACTCCTCCCATTGAAAATGATGCGAGAATCAATTTCTTTCAGTCCGGCAGCCATCATGTCGCTCAGGTCCCGCACCCTGTTCACTTCTGAGGCACTCTTGGTTTCAACTGACCCCCTCTCTGAGCCCACTATCTCGAGTGCCCGAGCAAACCCTGCGATTGCGGGGATATTCTCTGTACCTGATCTGAGTCCTCCCTCCTGTCCCCCTCCATGTACAACAGGTTCAATAGGTGTCCCTCGCTTCACATATAGACAACCTGTACCACGCGGACCATACACCTTGGTACCATCGAGTGTGAGCAAGTCGACACCCAGTTTTTCCACAAATACTTCCTGATACAAAACCGCCTGCGCAGCATCAGTATGAAACAAAGGATAATTAGCGCTCTTTTCCTGCCTGATTATTTTCGCAATCTCTCGGAGAGGCTGTATGACACCTGTCTCATTGTTGACCGCCATAATTGATACGAGAACAGTACTTGATCTGATCGCCTTTCTGAGATCATCGAGTGATACAACCCCTGAATGATCTACAGACAGACGCGTTACTTCACACCCATGCTTCTCCAGCATGGCTACAGTTTCCATGACCGACGAGTGCTCTATGGAAGAAACGATGATGTGAGGTTTCTCGATACCCGCCGCGTGCGCGGCTTGCACGACACCTTCCAAGGCCAAACCATTTGCCTCAGTACCACCGCCAGTGAAGATGATTTCATCAGGATGAGCATGAATGAAATCAGCAACCTTTTTCCTGCTTTCAGCCAGCACCTTCTTGGCTGCAACACCTTCCGCATACAACGAAGAAGGATTGGCAAATCTAGGCGATGAGTACTTCACGACCTCCTTGACGACACGAGGGTCAATAGGTGTCATCGATGCATAGTCGAGATAGATGCGGCGCTTGAGTGGATTCTTGATCATGCGCACATGGTATTTCAAATCCTTGACACAGTCAATATCTATGTTGTCAGAATTTTTACCCCTACAAAAAATCGCCCTGCAGGTATGCGGACGATCGTGCGAGATTGTTCAATTTTTCCTCCGTGAATGAAGAGGGTGGTACCGACGTGCACCCTTGGAAGAAGTGCGCGCCTGATCAGATCGTTTTGATCGATCCAACCGAGGTTGATGGGACCAGAGCGGCGGACGGATATCTGGAGGGCTGACACTGACGATGGAGTATGCACCGAGGATGAATGCGTACACACGCAAACAGCCCCCAGTTCCCCCGCAATTGTGATAGAAGGTCATGCGAACCTCCACATGAATGAAGGTTGAGGTGCAAAGAACGCTCTGTCGCGACCGGCTCGATGAACAGGTGCAGGAGCGGTCGTCAACTGCTCTTCCTCATCCTCGAACAGCTCAGAATCTTCCGGTGGACGAACCTTGATCACACAGAAAAAACCGAGATACCACGTGATCTCAAACCAGCTTTCCTTTGTTGTGTTCATTCTGCACATGAATATACCCTATTGCTCCCCGATGTTCAATCTCAGATTTTCATATATAATGTGCCCATGCAATCCCTCACATCGAACCCACTTCTGCTCGGCTTCATCATCCTCTCCATTGCGACGCTTGCTCTGCTTGGTTTGGTCATATGGATGTATCTGAAACTCCGTCGCTTTCTCGTCAACATCGACGCCCACCACATCGGCGACTCACTCACCAGCGTTTCAAGTGACCTCAAGGATCTCCAGACCTTCCGCTCCGAGATGGAAGCGTATCTTGCACTCGTCGAGAAGCGTCTACGCAAGAGCATCCAATCCATCCACACGGTTCGTTTCAATCCATTCAAAGGCACGGGCGGGGGTAGCAACCAAAGCTTCGCTACTACGCTCCTCACTGAAGATGGTGATGGCGTCATCATATCGAGCCTCTACGCCCGCGATCATGTGAGCGTGTATGGCAAACCAATTTCCGGACACCAGTCAACCTATGAGCTCTCCGACGAAGAAAACGAATCCCTAGAAACTGCAAAAAAAGCTCTGAAATAAGCCTTTTCTTATCCCCGGAGTGTACTTTACTTTTTTGATATATATGGTATAATAGCGCCAGCATTGGAAGCTCGTTGAAAACGAAGCTCTGAACCAATCTCAACAACTTTAACCAGCCATTCGGACACCAACCGACTGACACATCCAAAAGAAAGGAGGCGCGTATGAATACGCGTTTCATCGTCGCACTGATCATCACGATCATGCATGTCATCAGCGCGCACCGCGTTGAAGCACAACAACCAAGTACGGTGCCGAGCTCCTGTCCCATCTGGCTCCCCTCAGGACCAGGACTTCATCATTGGGTAGCCACGAATCGACCATTCTACTCTCCCGTGGCGATCTACTATACGACCAAGGCAGGTGGTGATGGCTGGATCCAAAATTCTGGATCTGTCCAAAGCTTCTCCACCTTGGCGCAGTTCCAGGGATACCTGGCTTCCGAAGGCATGCGCCTCGTAAGCAGCATCAAGACCAACGCAAAGGCTGGATCCTCGATCAGATTCAACACGACGATCTATTATGTTAACCTACCGTATGATCTTGGATTGTCGATCAATGTCACCAATGTCTGCACGGTAGAACAAGTCAATTCGAATTCATTCATAGGATTGCCTGCTCGCTGGGAAGCTGGAATCGTACCGGTAAGCGGCCTGGAAAGATTCACCGTAGAGGTGAGTGATCCACCCTACAGGTACACTTGGACACCCACATCTGCCGTAGCATCCCCGGCAGGCATATACCCGCAAGAGCGCACGACCCACGACCTCATCGTACTCAACTCGTGGTACGCGCTGAAATCTGATTCACGCGTCCGATACACGGTAGAAGCGGGTGGTGTGACCAGCAGCTACACTCAGCTTGGATCTACCATATCACCCCCCGTAGTGAAGATGCTTCCCGGCGCACGTCTCCAAGTGTCCATGTCTCCCGGAACGGAGACAACCGTCGAAGCAACTCAGGATTTCGTCACCTGGAACAAGGTGGCGACATTCTATGGGACAAGCACGGTCTTCGACATAGACCGCACAGCACCACACAGGTTCTTCAGAGCCTACTCCAATTAGCACAAGCCCCGCATCATCCGATGCGGGGCATTTTACTGTGCTGATTAGTCTAGATTGTTTAGAACTCTTCCAATGTAGAGGACTGAACTGTCAGGACCACGGAGCTCCTCTTCACATCACCAGCCAAATCACAGCTGATTGTGAATATATACTGTCCGCTTGGAGTATTCGCAGGAATGGTGGTCGAAATCGCGTTGCTGGTCAAGATAGCGCCGCTATTCGTATTGGTCCAGTCAGTCCAGGTTCCAGAAGGTGAAAGTGCGCTACATACATATCCTGCTGTAAGACCATTGTTCCAGCGGAGTGCGAACGGCTCAGTCGCTTTTGCCTCATAGGCGGAATACCCTGCACCGTAGTAGCTTGGCGGAAGGCTCGTAGTACTATCACCGATCAAAAGCTTGAGGTTACCCGCCGAACCAGTGACCGGAACAATGACCGAAGCATTGGCTGTCCCGCCCGCACCAGTACATGAGACCGAATAGGTCGTCTGAGTAGTCTGAATTTGTCCCTGACCATTATTGCCCGCGGTAGCATTGCCTGTTGAGAAGTTTGTTCCGGTACATGCAGTTGCATTGGTAGATGACCACGTGATGACCGGTCTAGATCCAGAGGTGACTGATGCTGGAGCTGCAGATATTGCAGCAGTAGGAGCGGGCGTTGTTCCTCCACATCCAGGACACACAACTCCCCCTCCACCTGATATAGGAGTGAAGTTAAGCCAGCCGATCACTTCACTGCCCCAAGCAAACCCTGAGAATGAACCAGCTGGATGAGTACCTACAGTTGCAGGATAATAGGTAACACCAGCATTACCTGAGGTGTCTGGAGATGCGTGATTTGTTCCAGAAAGATTGATCCACCCATCGAAACCTCCACGATTGTCATATGAAGAAGTTGAACCTCCAGATGAGTTGGCATAATAACCGATACCACCCCAATTCCTACCTCCTGAGGATGTTGTCGTCCATGTTGCGCCACGATCCCTCGAAATACTTATTGGATCACCGTACTCTGTGACCACTATCTCATTTCCATCATCAGAAACACTCACGCCCGTCCACCATGGCGTACCTATAGCGGTCATCGGTGTCCACGTGAGGCCAGCGTTCGTAGAAACATAGACATATCCGCCGGATCTGATTGCAGCAAGAACCATCCCATCATCTGATGCTGACATACTAGTCCATGTATAACTTGCCGAAGATGCGTTTGCATCTGGAACACCTACCAAATTCTTTATCCTATCAATGAATGAGAGTTTTTTTGCAGAATCATCAGCACTCGCGATTCCTGTTCCCGTAGACCACGTGACACCACCATCAGTCGATACTCGCACAGAAAGACTGTAGACACTTCCAATCATTGCAGCGATCTTCTGTCCGTCATTCGATATTGCTACAGAAGACCAGTTCCCCGATCCTGCCGCAGAACGTGGTGTCCAGGTAAGTCCCGCATCCGTAGATGTATAGATTGCTCCGCCATATATACCAGAAACTAGGTGAGCTCCGTTGGCAGATACAGCAGCCACTCCATAGGTACCACCCGTTGATTGGCGAGCCGTCCACGTAGTTCCACCATTTGTCGATACGTATACGCTATCAAAATATTTTGATGTGACAAGTGTCTGATTGTCACTGGAGATGCTCATGCGAGAATAATATCCCCCAGGCAATCCGGGTGCAGCTGTCCAGGTAGTTCCACCATCTGTTGTTCTATATATACCCGGACTCGTCCCTCTGTCATATGCAAAAATCGTCTGTCCGTCACTAGTCGCAGACACCCAATCCCAAAATCTCACACCTGAAGCAGTCTTCTCTACCCATGTCGTACCACCATCTGTAGAAGTCCATATATTTCCACCGAACACAGACGCAACATACCCCGTAGCCAAAGAACCTCCGGTACTACCACTCGTGACCATCAGTGGATTCTTGACGCTCAGTACTCTTGCCCAGCCAGTCACTTTACCGGTCGTCATATCAATCGTAGGGTTACAGCCATTGAGTGCTCCTGTTGTGTTCGGACATCCGGCGACATCAGCGGGATTGAAGCTAATCCAGCCCAAACCTGACTTGATACCTTGAGCATCAACATGACCAGACCACGCATATCCACCGAGCGCACCCAAGCCCCCTGTCGGGGTTGTAGTACTGATAGTCACGCTGTAGCCGCCGCCTCCTGCACCAACATTGGTGGAGTTGAAACTGACCCATCCTGTATTGGATGACCATGCCCAACCAGTGAGAGAAGATGTGCCCGCTTGTGCCGAGCCGATCAAGACTCCGAATGCAAGCAAGAAAGCTCCGAGCACAATGGGTATGATTTTTTTCATGTAAAGGTAAAAGAGGTTAGTAATTACCCCATTATTTTACCCCAGTATCAACACCCACGCGAGTACAGCTGGGGACAACCTTACTTTGGCCACTCCTCCACTATCAAAAGTGACTTCCCTTCTCCTATCTCTCCCCAGATCTCTTCCGTCACATACGGTATAAAAGGATGCAATGCTTGTACAATCGTGCGCAGCGCTCGGAGCAAGAACTGAATACGCGAAATCATGACAACACGATCAGTTCCCGCGATGATCGGCTTACTCTCCTCGAGAATAAGGTCCGCAAATTCGTGCCACGCGTAGTGATAGAGCTTCTCTCCTACCAGATAGAATTTATACTCTTCCATTTCTGTGCTGATTTCAGCTATAAGATCATTCAATTTCTTGAGGTGAGCCGCATCTGCTGGAGTCCAGTCCTTGAAATCAGCATCAAACGCGATTTTCTCAGCACTAAAGACGGCTTTGTTGGCCTCTCGATCGTATCGCTCTCCTTCTGCGGTCGAAATGACGAATCGAGTGATATTCCAGAGTTTATTTGAGAAATTTTTGTATCCCTTGACCTTGTCTTCAGACAATTTCATGTCATTGCCCGGACCAGTGCCAATGATAAGCGAAAGGCGTGTCGCATCTGCACCATATTTGGCGATCATGTCGAGCGGATCAATTATATTGTCCAGCGATTTGGACATTTTCCTACCCTTACCATCACGGACTAGACCGTGAAGATACACTGTCTTGAACGGCACATCGCCGATGAGACATCCCGTCATGAGCACCATGCGAGCCACCCAGAAGAACAGGATGTCGTAGCCAGTCTCGAGCACTGCTGTCGGATGGAATACCTTGAGATCCTCGGTCCGATCAGGCCAGCCAAGAGTCGAGAATGTCCAGAGACCTGATGAAAACCATGTGTCGAGCGTGTCTTCGTCTTGAGTCCACGCCGAGCACGAATCTGCTGATTCGCCTTCACCAGACGGGGCTTCAAGGCCGATTGATATTTCGGCACCTTTGTACCATACCGGCACGCGATGCCCATACCAAATCTGACGCGAAATACACCAATCCCTCAGATTATCGATCCAATGATAGTACACTTTCTCAAAACGTTCAGGAATGATCTTGATCGCACCCGACTCTACGGCATGCTTCATGATCTCCTTCAACGTCACCTCCTGACCAGATTTTATTCCAGGAATATTTGAGCTCGGTATCTTGAATGGCTTGTTGACTGCGATAAACCACTGATTCATGATCTGGGGCTCGATGAGTCCGCCGGTGCGTTCTGCCGTAGCGACATTGTGAGTATACTGCTCCTCCTTGGCAACAAGACCTTTGGCGCGGAGCTTCTCTACGATTTTTGGACGCGCTTCGGAGAGCTTCATTCCCGCAAATTCACCCGCAACCGGCAGAAGCTTGCCATATGAATCTATGATCTGCTCTTTGTCGAGTTTGTAGCGTTCAGCAATATCAAAGTCCACGTTACTGTGCCATGGTGTAATTGTCATGACGCCAGTACCGAACTCCATATCTATGGATGTATCCTTGATAACCGTTGCAGTGATGGGGCCATTGATCCATTCGAGGTCAATCTTCTGGCCATGGGTATACTCCGCATATCGTGCATCATCCGGATGCATAACAACGTATTTATCCCCAAATTTTGTCTCGGGTCGAGCAGTACCGATAGTGAAAGGTCCGTATTTAAAATAATAAAATGTCGTCTTCTCTTCTTTGTACACAATCTCGTCATCAGAGATGGTCGTCTGCCCTTTTGGATCCCAGTTCACTATACGATGACCTCGATAGATGAGACCGAGATCATGCATGGTCTTGAAGGCGGTTCGGACGGCACGGGTCCTCTTGTCATCAAGTGTAAATGCCTCACGAGACCAGTCGATAGATGCCCCCATTTTGCGGACTTGATTGACGATGGTGTCATGACTCGCTTGCGCAAATGCATCGACACGTTTCAGAAATTCCTCACGGCCCAGATCTTGACGGCGCTTGCCTTCTTTCTTCTCGATCTCCTTCTCCACTTTGGATTGGGTAGCAATAGCGGCATGGTCAGTACCAGGAAGCCAGAGTGTCTTGAACCCTTGCATGCGCTTGTAACGAACCATAATATCCTCGATGGCGAGCATGGCTGCATGACCCATATGAAGGGTACCCGTCACATTGGGTGGTGGCAAAACGATACTGTACGGCTCGCCTTTTTTGTTGCGCTCAGGCAGAGTGTCCGGATTGAAAAAACCGCTCTTCTCCCAGAGCTCATAGATACGGTCTTCGGTTGCCTGTGGGTCGTAAGGCTTGAGGAATTTCTGATTCATCGCGTATACAAAGGATATGCACACAACTGTAGCAAAAAAATACGGCCCTGTATAATGCATCGACCGTCCGAGCATCCAATTGCTGCCGCTTGTGGTATAATTTACCGGTATGCCAAAAGCTCCCTCGCGCACCCGCAAAAATACCCGTAAAAACAATAAGCTCCTCTATGAGGTCGCTCTCGGCCTCTCAGTTGTAGCTGTCGCCGTTGGACTCGGCGTCCAATCGGTGCCTCGCATCATCATGGATGCAGCAGATTCGACTGCCGCAGTCATATCCAGCACACTTGTGGATCTAGTCAATATTGATAGACAAGCTGCCTCGGTCACACAGCTTCGAGTGAGCCCGATTTTACAGAAAGCTGCTCAAGCAAAAGCAGATGACATGGCTTCCAGAGGATATTTTGCACACAATAGTCCCGACGGCATCACACCATGGCACTGGCTAGCGCTCGCAGGATATGATTATGCATACGCTGGCGAGAATCTTGCAGTAGACTTTTTTGATTCGGCTGAAGTTGAGAAGGCCTGGATGAACTCACCTCTCCACCGTGCCAATATCACGAGTGAGACGTTCACTGAGATTGGAATTGCAACAGCAACTGGCATATACAACGGCCACGAGACCACCTTTGTGGTGCAGATGTTCGGCAGACCACTCGGAAACTCGGAGGCACTTCTGAGTACTGAGGATCCTGCCATCATCCTCTCTACCCCTGATTTCATCGCCGCTTCCCGCCAGTAACATTCCTTCATACTCATAGTGAGCTGCAAAAATACCCCATTGCTGGGGTATTTTTGTTTGAAAGAGATTCGAACGCGGTATTACACGCGCTTAACGCTCTTTGCGCTTGGGCCCTTGTCGCCCTGGACGACTTCGAAGGTGACTGTATCACCCGTGCGAAGCTCATCGAAAGAGACACCCTGGAGATCATTGGAGTGGAAGAAAAGGTCCTTTGCTTCGCCTTCGCGGGCAATGAATCCAAATCCCTTGTCCGTGATGGTCTTGATTGTTCCTGTCATCATGTGAGTTTTGACTATTGTTTACTACTATTTCGCAGAAAATCGACGCTTTTCTTTGCTTGGCTATAGTAGCACGGAAGCGACAGAATAGATATAGCAAGGAGAATCTCACCAAAGTAGCCCTACGGGGAATCGAACCCCGATTACTGCCTTGAGAAGGCAATGTCCTAACCGTTAGACGATAGGGCCGTGGATATAGTTATAACCCAGATTCTACTTCTTTTCAAGCCATTCTGGCTCCTGGCGTACGAGCAGCTTCTCAGCTTGACCTGGGTCACGCATCAGAGCTGTCACTGTACGCTCCATACGAATCGACTGGGAACCTTTGATGAGTAGAACATCGCCCGTCTTCACGAGTGGTTTGAGGTATTCGCTTGCTTCAACCGAAGAATCAAATGCGTGTACTTTATCCGCCGCTAAGCCAGCCCTGAGCGCCTCATCAGCTGTTGCGCGTGAACGCTGGCCGACTGTAATAAGCATATCGGCAGCTCCTATGACTTCCCTACCAACCTTGCGATGTTCCTCAGTAGAGTATTGTCCGAGCTCCATCATGTCTCCGAGCACTGCGACCTTACTACCACTCGTCTCTATACTCTTGAGAGTTTGCAGAGCAGACAGGGTCGCATCAGGAGAAGAATTGTAGGTATCATCGATGATCGTACTGTTATTGGCTCCGGAAATAAGATTCATGCGACCCTTTGGAGCATCATACGCATTCAAACCCTTGATGATAGTTTCCACAGAAAGATTTTTTGCAGTGCCAACGGCAGCTGCCGCAAGAAGCGGGTACATGTATGTCTTGCCGATAATTCCCTTCAAGTAAATCGGCTGGGGGGTGCCATTGATTGTGAGCGTAAATCCAAGCCCCACAGGTGCATTCTCAGCATAGGTCACATGATCATCACTTCCCTTCACCGTAGCACCATCGATGGTCCCGAATGAAATGATCTTCGCGTTCTTTTCTTTGACCCGCTCTGCGATGCTCATGACTTTGGGATTATCTGCAAAAAGAACGAGTGCTCCACCATTTTTGAGTGCTCCCGCCAAACTCGCCTTCTCCTCGAACACTTCTTCCGGAGACGCGAAGAACTCCACATGTACTGGAGTATCACTGACCTGAGTGATCACCACAATATCGGCACGCAACCATTTTGCAACTTTGCTGATATCGCCTGGATGATCCGCACCAATCTCGAGTACGAGGGTGTCGGGGTATTCCGCCCTACTCACGATAAGTCTGAAACCTTCGAAAAGATTATTGATCCAACCAGAGAGATTCTTCCAGGCATTAGGGACACCGATGACGGTGAGTGGCAAACCGATGTCACTATTCATACTCTTTTCGCTCTTGCGGGCATGCCCGCTCTGATCCTTGAGAACACTATAAATAGCATCCTTGGTCGAAGTTTTGCCGACACTACCAGTCACGGCCACGATAAATGGTTTGTATTTAGCGATAATGAGGCGGGATTCGAGCGTAAGGAGGGCGACCAGGGTTTTCTTGAGGAAATTCATAGATGTGGACGTTGCGAATCGGGTAAACCACATTATAGTCGTATTTTGGGCAAAAAGAAAATCACATCACCTATCCGGCGGCACATTGTAGTAACTGATCAAAAACTTGGTGAGATCATGAAAAGGCTCCGCCAATGTCTCCGACGCATACTGCGCTCCCTTCGGATGTTTTTGATACAAGAAAACAAGGAACTTGGCATCGTACGCCGGAAAATACCCGAAGAACGAGTGCAGATAACGGTCATCGTAATACTTCTTGTTAACTGAATCGGGGATCTGAGCAGTTCCTGTCTTGGCTGCCACGCTGTACCCATCTATCTTGAGCGCACCTTGACGCAGAGAATCATCAACCACTTTGACCAACATTCGGGTTACATCTTCAGAGCTTCCCTCTTTGAGTACACGGAAGCTTTCACCATGATCGACAACCATTTTGCTCCCATCGACATAGTCGATCTCTTTTACAAAATGTGGTCGGACCAGCATGCCGCCATTGGCAAGTGCCGCCAATGCGCGCGTGATGGCTATTGGTGACATAGCAATACCTTGCCCATACGCAGCCGTAGCAATTTCCACATCACGTGCAGACTTGAGATTGTCCATGAGACCAGTTGCTTCGTTGGGCTGATCCACACCTGTCTTCTCGCCAAGACCAAACAATTTGAAATAGTCAGTGAACTCACCTTTGCCCACCTTGAGCGCCACCGTTGCCGCACCGATGTTGAGAGATTGACTGAGGATCTCCTGCACATTCACGCGACCACGAGCCTTACCGTCATAGTTGGAGATCTTCCTACCATCGAGCGTCATTGTACCTGTATCGTCATAGGTCGAAGCTGGAGTGATGGCGCCCGTATCGAGACCCACAGCGACCGTGAGCGGCTTCAGGATAGATCCCATCTCATAGACATGCTCGATGAGTGGGTTCGAGAGTACGGATGCACTTTCGATCTTGGAAAGGTCATTGGGGTCAAATGTGGGCAGTGCAGCGGCGGCGATAATCGCTCCCGTCGCAGGATCGATGATAATACCGCCGATCTCGTCGGGTCGCCAGGTGGAGCTCGTCTTACTAAGAACCTTCTCTAGATACGCTTGAACCGTCGGCTCGAGCGTAGTCACAATATCCCCTTCACCCTCAGGGTCTCCAGTCAACAATCCTGAACCTCCCGTGAAGAGCTGAGCAAAAACAGAACTACCCGCACCGGACGCATTCCTGCTAAGCACGTCGTTGTATGCACGCTCCAACCCATATTTACCTTCGATGACACCTTGGTCATTCTCTCCAATAATACCGATCACATGTGCCGCAGTCTCACCTCCTGGGTATGAGCGCTTGCTCTCCTTGGTAACATCAATCCCCGGAAGCGTGAGTACTCGAATCGATTGAGCCGTGCTCTCATCCACTTTGCGGGCAATCTCTTCATACGGATCTCCTGTGAGTGTCGTCTTCGTCATGAAGTCGTCACGATCTATATCCATATAATGCGAAAGTGCATCGTATGCACCAGCAGCATCGGTAATGAGTTTGGGAGTCATCGAGACCACATAGGTGCTCGCCAGCGTAGCTGCCGCAGGATGACTATCATTCTTGCCACTCATGAATATCGTGCCGCGATCGAGTGCCTTTGCCCATGGGCGGATGTACTGCTTATTCGCCTTTGCTATATATGACGAACCGTTGGTGATCTGTATGGAGTAGAGCGTAAGTGCTAGGCCGCAGGCAGCTGCGACAATACCGCCCAAGACGATGCGTGCGCGTAATCGTTGACTAGAGTTCATGTCCCGCCAGAGCTACACGGCCCAGAGAGGCGCGCGAGATGAAGGCGCTGACTTCGGCCTGGCCATAGCCATACACATCGAGAGTGTCAGGGGTTATATTCTTGGATATGCCGAGATACTGAGCGTCGAGAGCCTGGACGGAAGCATTGAGCTCTTTGGCCTCCTGTGTGATGTGCTGAAGAGCGACAGTGTGTGAAATGACGCGGTAGAGATTGGCCGCATAGAACAGCGCAGACACAATACAACCCATGAGAAGCGCCGTCGTGATACTGCGGCGATAAGTGTGGGCGATCGTATAGGTTTGTGCGAGTGCTTTGGTCATGTGTGTTATTTCTCTAAGATTCGTAATTTTGCGCTTCTCGATCTTGGATTCTCTGCCCTCTCTTGATCTGAAGCGATGATCGGCTTCTTCGTAAGTGCTTTTGAGCCGTACAACGCTTTCTTTTTATAAAAATCTTTGACGATGCGGTCTTCCAGACTATGAAATGATATGACTGCCATTCGTCCTCCCATACTCAGACTCTTGTATCCCTTCTCAAGTCCTTCTCGGAGTGCATCGAGCTCATCATTGACTGCGATGCGTATAGCCTGGAATGTTCTGGTCGCCGGATGTATCTTGCCTCTCCTATAAAATCCAGGTACCGACGAAGAGATGATCTCTGCAAGCTCTCCTGAGGTCTCGATCTGCTTCTTGGTCCGATATGCAACGATGGCACGAGCAATGCGGCGAGCGAACCTTTCTTCTCCGTAACCGAAGATGACATTTGCGATAACTTCTTCCTCCCATGTGTTGACGATCGTGCGGGCAGTGAAAGGATATTTTGCAGGATCACCCATGGTCATGAGGAGTGGCTCGTCTTTCTGGAAGCTGAATCCCCTACCAGAAGCATCGAGCTCATCCGAAGAGATACCCAGATCGAGCAAGAAGAGATCTACCGCTTCGATACCATGCTTGGTAAGGGCCTCATCAAGGGTGCGATAGTCCTGATTTTCCAGGATGACCTTAGTTGCTTTGCCCTGCAATGATTTCTCAGCTCGTATGACTGCCTGAGGGTCTCTGTCGAGACCAACGACGGTCAATTTACCCTTGAAGGCTTTGGCGACAGCTAGCATGTGTCCTGCGCCACCGAGAGTACCATCAAGATATATGGGTTCGATCTTTTTCGAAGCCATAAATGCTTCGACGATCTCATGTAAAAGAACCGGTTCGTGCACGCTCTGCATGCTAGTTGGTTTCTGGTTTGCCCAGTTTCTCTGCGAGCTGGTCCGCCTTGGACTCAACATCGCTCACATAGGCATCCCATGCAGCTTCATTCCACAACTCGACGCGATCCTTCACGCCGACGAAGACAACTGTGGTTTCGAGGTTGGCGCGGTGGCGCAAGCGTTCGGGGAGAAGCATGCGACCCACTGCGTCAACCTCGACTTCAACCGCCCTGCCCAAGAGGTAGCGGTTGAAGCCGCGATTGTCCGCTTGCAACATAGAGGAACCAGACATCGACAAGCGACCCGAGACTTTTTCCCACTCATCCACCGTAAAGATGAAGAGGCAGGAGTCCAAGCCTGGAGTCACCACCACGCGCTTCCCCATTTCCTTGCGGAACTTGGATGGAAGCGACAGGCGGTTCTTGTCGTCGATAGTGTGCCTGTATTCCCCGATGAGCATTGTGCGCGGGAGATGAAATGGCGTTACTTTTAAAATTTACCACTTCTTCCCACTTGATGGATATTATATCCCACTTTAGGTTTTTTTGATACAAACTAGGGCTGTGGATAACGATAGAAAAGCGTTATCTCGGAGCAGTCCCCGCAGGGGGGGGTAACGTGAATTCGGTGATTCGTGTACATAAAAAATCCCGTCGCAAAAAATGACGGGATTTAACGATGGGAATACATGGAACAGAATCTATCACGTGAGAACCGGGATTTTGTCATACCAACCCCAATCTTTTGACTCTTTTTTCATCAATTCCAGGGCATCCTTCACATTTTCTTGCAAACGAAGCTCGATAGCGAGGAAAATCGTTTCCTTATCAAAGAGAGGCAGGAAGAGGCCGATCATGGGTTCCCACGCCCCACTCAAGAAATATCCGGAAACATGCTCGGAAATGGGAGTATGCGTTATCGGCACATCTCGATCCCAACCAGGTTCCCATACAAGAACATCTCCAGGGCGCATGGTCATGAATACGTCCCCTCTACTGTTTTGGATGCCCTCTTGACGAAGTGCAATCCACGCACAATGGTGACGCCACCCGCGCTCAGGTCGAGACAACGAGTGTATCGCTCGCGTACGATGTGCGGTAATGGCGATCTCGTTCATTTGTTTGGCAAGGGGGAAATCCTCGCACCTGACGAGCTTGGCCAGGTTTTCTTTTGAACAAAACCGATCGTACAACTCCCAAAAAGCAGGACTGCCGAATTCTGGATTTATGACTGACGGAAACAGAGCATTCATGCTGTAGCCTTTAATTTGATTGTATCTGGAACAACTGAAAACAGCCTACTTCCGCAGGCTGTTTTAGTCAATCTAGACACTACTCCACATACTGCGCACCTTTCTCGTACAATTTGAGCGGAATATTCTTGAGATTATTCAATATTGGCATCATGAATTTCCAGGAAGCCATAATCTCATTCGTCGAAGCAAAGAGTGTCTGATCGCCGATGAAAGCATCGCGAATGAGGCGTTCATAATCGTCAGGTATCTCCTCGAAGGACGCAGCATCTGCATACTTAAACTTGAGTGTCTTGGCCTCAGTCTTGAAATCATACCCCGGAGCCTTCACAAAGAAGCGTACGCGGATACCCTCATCCGGCTGTATCCTGAATGTAAGGATGTTCGGACCATTTCCGCCAGCCTTCCCTTTGTCTTTTTTGCTTTCTTTGAAATAAATATCAATCTCAACTTTTGATTCTGCGAGTGCCTTGCCACTCTCAAGATAGAACGGGACCCCCTTCCAGCGTGCCGAATTGACATTGGCTTGTATGCGAAAATATGTCTCCGTTTGCGAAGTTGGCAGGACTCCCGGCTCCTGCATGTACCCCATATATTGTCCACGCACGACCTGCTTGCGTATATCCTTCAACGCGAGACTCTTCAGTCGCGACAAGACCTTGGCGCGCTCCGCTCGAATACCACCCGCAGTAAGCGATTTTGGGGCTTCCATAGCGATTGCAGCAAGCATCATCAACATATGATTCTGCCCTACATCTTTGATAGCTCCAATCGGATCATAGAAAGCGCCCCTGCCATCAGTAGTGTTCTTCTCAAAAAGTTTGATGTGTACTTTGTCTACATATTTCCTGTTCCAGAGCGGCTCGAACATCGAGTTCGAGAAGCGGAACGCCAGAATATTCTGCAGGACTTCCTTGGCTAGATAGTGATCGATGCGGAATATCTGTTGTTCTTTGAAAAGCGACCCGAGGAGCTTGTCGAGTTTGCTCGCCGTCTCGATATCACTGCCAAAAGGCTTCTCAATCAAGATGCGTGTCCAACCCATCCCATCATCACAGGCTTCCGCCAATCCAGACTTGGAAACATGCGTGAGAATGCCTTCGTAGAGGGCTGGTGGGACCGAGAGATGAAAAAGTTTATTGGAACACTGCCCCCAGCGGTCGTCGATATTTTTGAGTTTGGAGGCAAGCCGAGTATAGGCGCCAAGGTCATCAAACATGCCCTGTTCATACGACATGTGATCGAGGAAGTGTTTGATATCTTCCTCACGGAATTGTCCCGGACGCACATTCATACGCTCACGAATGAACTCACGGAACTCTTCACGAGAAAATACCCGGCGAGAGAAGCCAATGATAGCGAAGCGTTGAGGCAATAGGCGTTTGGTATAGAGTTCCAACAGAGCTGGAATAAGTTTGCGTGACGCCAGATCACCCGTAATACCAAATATGACAAAAACTGTCGGGTGAAGCGTGGGGGTGCTATGCGGATCAGGAGACATGGTCGTAGTATACCCTAAAAATCCTCTCCCCACTCAACCCACTTTGGATATATGGTTCCGGCTATGAACATGCACGGCAAAACGATGACTCCGAGCAGGGCCCAAAGAATAAACCCGAGAATCTTGGGCAGGAAGCCAAAAAGAGCGGAAAACATTTCTTTCCACACTTCCCAGAGAGCACTGAATAGTTCAGAGATTGTTTCTCCCATAATAAGAAAGATATCCTATCGCACTGGATAGGATCAGGCAAGCACTAGCTGCGTATTGTTGAAATTACTCAATTTATGATAGATTTGTCTCCACGGGCCATTAGCTCATCTGGTAGAGCGCACCCATGGCATGGGTGAGGTGAGCGGTTCGAGTCCGCTATGGTCCACACATCGGAGTGTAGTATGTCGGTAGCACCTGTGCATAACTGGAAATACCTTGATTTCGGGTACTTTGCTATAATTGTGCCAGTGTAATCGTACAATTATTATCAGTCGTAATTAATTAATATCATGAAAGTAGCTCACACGATCGCGTTCATCCTCGTTGTCATCGGAGGTCTCAACTGGCTCCTCGTTGGTTTCAATTGGAACCTTGTCGATGCCATCTTCGGTGCCGGCAGCATGATCTCCAAGATCATCTACATCCTCGTCGGTCTCTCAGCCATCATCTTGGTTGTCACCCACAAGAAGTCCTGCAAGGATTGCACGACATCCACCCCAGCACCAACGATGTAACATTCTCTCCCGAGAAACAAAAAACCGCCTTCGCATCATGCTTCGGGCGGTTTTTTGTTATTCAGAAAGAGACGCGAGCCTGAGACTTACTGTTGTGTCTCACATCCGCAATCACATTTCTCGTTGGTGTGTGAATGTCCGCATGAGGAACATACTGGTGTATCTGCCATAATCGTATAAAAGAGTTAGGGCTGATAAAACGACCTTTCACTTCCCAGTCTATCACGCATCTCCATAGATCAATAGTCGTAGAAATGGTCAATAACAATCCCCTTCATATGTAGTTCCCTGTATATCGATAGTAGATCTCCCACAGAAACCTCAGCAGTAATACGATCGACATATTCCGCTGACCCAGACTGATCAATCTTTATTATTTGAGGATCTCTGATGATTTCAGTAAGCCCAGGCAGGAGCGGTGCACCAGTCACATCTTTGTAGGTGAATGTAATCCTACTATTGCCGGATATATCGAGAACCGAGAAACTCGTATTCCCGACCTCTGCAGCAAGCTCAGTCCGTAACAGACGGGTGAACGGTTGATAGTGCGGTGCACTGATCAATTCCGTGGTTTGTCCCCCATCCCTGGTTACAACAGCATAGACAATATCGTCCTGAACTCCAAACTTCGTATGTGTCGCAAAACCAATCACTGATGAATAGAGCGCTTTCATCGAATACTCAAAAGATAAGAAAAGTTTGCGCTCGATTCTGCGCAGGCTTTGCGAAAATGTATGATCAATACCAGTATCGAGCGACCAGAGTCCTGTCAGGGCAGGAAGAAACCTGAATTCATACCACGGATAGTCGTATATGAAGTCCGCATATTCTTGGGCTATTTTGGCAGCATATACATCTTCAGGAATCTGCATATCACCTGCGACCCATTCTGAAAATCTGCCAATAGTATTCTCATAGACTCCTTTGAATGCATTCTCGAAGGCGAAGCTTGCTCCAATAACCTTCAACACGAGCTCATAACCTGAATTGTTATTCAAGCTGTGTTCCGTAAGGGCGAGCACGGCTGCATGCTGGTTCCGGAAATCGCGAGTTGCTGTGGAATAGCTGAACTTGGACGGTAACGAATCTCTCAATACCGCAGCGTATTCATCAGCACTATAGACGATGTACCATTCTGGAATAGAAAGATATGCATTGTCGAAAGGTCTAAAATAATCCTTTGTGGTACTCGCAACAGAAAGCTCCTGTTGTTTCTTTTTATAATACTCTAACTTCTCTTTGCTATAGTACGTGTCCCACAGCTTGTTGGTGAATTTGTCTGTAGGATCATACGCATTCTTGATCTCAAAATACTCGACCAGATGCGGATACGCACGGTGAATCTGATCATCAGTAGCTAAAAGCTGATACGGGAGATAGTAGGTACCGCCGACAGTAAGAACCTGATCTATCATCTGCCGCGTCCATTCCCCTACTTTTTTCCTGGATTCCTCATCGGTACCTTGTTTGTAATACACAACAAAAGCGAAGCTTTCTTTTCTAGCCCATGCGAGCACTGCTCCAGAATCAGCTTGCGCATGTCGTATAGACACATTGATAACGTTCACATCATTATCGACGAAAACCTTCTTCATTTTTGGAACCCACTCATCAAATTTTTCAACCGGTACAAAGTACTCTTGAAGCACATACGTGGTCGAATCTCGGCTCTGCGGCTCAAGTTCCGCCACATCGTAACTGGCCTCATAGTTCCTCGTATGCACGGGTGCTTCCCCGCCATAGAGGAGAGGATCGATGACGTATTCTCTGATCCATCGTCCCTGGGGCCATTCACTCATGACCACCCAAGCAATACGCTCAAACCAATAGTCTTGCCTCCGAGGAATCAAGCGATTCTCTGTCGTCGGCTCTTTGTCGGTAATACTCCAGCTCACCGCAGATATGTGCTCAAAGTCCGGTGGATACATATCGCCATTATGGAAAAGGATTTTACCTCCGTCACGGATATTTTCTGTGAAGTACTTGTAGTATTCACTTGTCGAAAGTTTCACTCTGCTCCGTTCTACATTCACATTTTCGGCAAGCTCCAACGTCACATCACTAATCACACCGATACCACCCATTCCACCGATGGCACTATAGAATATGTCTCTGTTCTCATCGGGAGATGCTTGTACTACACTGCCATCTGCAAGAACAATCCTAAAACTTTTAACACTTAATATCACCGGTCCCAAACCGATATAACGACCGTGCACATTCACTGAAAGTGATCCGCCCACGGTAAAGTTGGAGTACGTCTGCATAATCTTCACAGAAAGACCGTGCGGATCGATAAAATCCTGGATATCACGCCATCGTATTCCTGCCTGCACCGTAATCTCCTTGGTAGAAGTAGACAGTGAGAGGATCTTGGTATATTCGCGCATATCTATCTGGACTGCCCGTTCGCTAGCAGTTTGCCCGCCCATACTATTGCGACCCCCTCCAATCGAAACATGATCATTCTCTCGTACCGCTTTCTGGATATCTTCGATCGAATGAGGTACGACGATACCAACCACCTTGATGGGATTGATCTCCGTCACATCATTGACGATATTATTCTTGGTATTCTCCTGTTCCCGAGCCATCTTGCCAGGAATAGGATCGTTTTTGACCCATATAGCGACAAACGCTATGCATACTAGGAACAGAGCCAGCAACGAAAGTGCCAAAATGAGGCCTATTTTCAAAACCTTCTTCAGTGAGATGTTTTTGACCCTCTCAACAATCCGTAGTAATAGGGTCTTGAATGATCTCATACGAGTTGAGCTACGCAAGTTCTATATTCCTGACTGATTTTTTGAGCGCAATCGCAACGAGCGCTGCGATGATGATATGCGGAACATTCAGTGAGAGGTTATCGATGATCGGCTGACTCGTCATGAAGCCATTGATCACAAAAAATAGCGCATCGAGAGTGTAGTATCCTCCGACAAGCATCAGATACTTGACTGTCACCTTGTAACCCAGAGATAAAGCGAGAAATCCGAGCAATCCAGAGAGAAGATGGGTGATATCATCAAGCAGAGATATCTCGAAGAGTCCGAACATGAGAGAAACATGCGGCTCGTCGGTCGGAGTCATGACTCCAGGAACCTGCTCGAGAAGAACGATACCAACGAACGAAATTGCGAGGAACAATGTGATGTAACGTGTGATTTTCATGTGCATAGTATATACCTATCCTGATAATGCTTCAAGAAGTGCAGCGTCAATCGCATCATAATCTTCAATCATCGGTATATGCCCCACATTCTGCAAGGTGTGAAGCTTGATATCAGGAATAGAATCCAACAACACCTGTGTGAGTGAGATAGGTGTAAGCGTATCCTTGTCTCCCCATATGAGTCGGACAGGTATAGAAAGGTTTTTGTACTCCTCTGACGCTGTACTCTTGTACACAAGAGGGTCATTCACATAGTCCTTGAGCCACTGTGACAATTTGGAAGCATTTCCCGCTATATCAAAAGGATGCATATACCGACGGACGAGCTGGTCATCTATATGATCGGTTACATACACGAACGATTTCAATCGCGATTTTACGAAAGGAGTATAGTGCGCGAGTATAGCGATAGCTGCATCACGAATAGGACCAACCTGGATCACTCCGTATTTCGAAGGCTCTTTTTTGGCCTCATCTATATTGAGAACACCGTCAATAATGATAAATTTCTCTACAACTCCTGTGCCACGAAGGACATACTCCGCTGCCGGCCCTGCTCCATACGAGTGAGCAACTAGTATGACCCTATTCAAATCAAGATTCTGTATGACCTCTCCTATCCTATCCGCCTGCACATCCCTATAATACCCACGGGACACATCAGGAACACTGTACCCGAACGGGGGCAAGTCGAGGGTGACATAGTTATACCCGGAAGTCTTCGCATCGAGAGACTGTACTGTCCGGTCCCATGTCTCACTCCACCCTGACAATCCACCAACAAAAACAATCGTAACATCACCGCCCGTATCGATTTTTTGATACGCAAGAGACTCGCCATTAACATTGATAAATTTCGTCGTGATCGGCGCCGCTTCAATAGAATCTTTTGATTCTACAACACCAACGATGTACGCATAGGCGATACAGATAACTGCCAGACACATCACCACCAATGCAGTAAGGGTCCTGAATATAGTTCTGAACATAGGACTCATTATAACAATATGCACCAGTACTCGAAAGTCTGACTACAAGATCACATTTCCAAGTTCACTTTTGTGGACCCGAGAGGATTCGAACCTCCGACCTTTGCTTTGCAAAAGCACTGCTCTACCAACTGAGCTACGGGCCCATATATGGGTTTTTTCTTACAAACCGCGACTCGACCAGCATACACGATTCTTGGATTTTCTTCAATCACCCGATATTCTTGGGTGTCTTATCTATGAATGTCTGCTTGGTTGCACACCAAGGGCAGTACCACTCCTTTCGAGCCGGCGCATCACCGATTCCCCACCATTTGTGGCAAGAACCACACTGAAAGTGTACAAAACGTTCCAGCGACTTTGACCCTATGACTTCTTTGCTCTTGTGGGCGCGGTTCTTCATGTGTTTTTTCGTCCTCCTTGCTCCTTACTTCATTCCTTATGCTTCATCGCCAGCTTGATCAAGTGATCGATGAGCTCATGCGTGTCACTCCCGACTGCTCGCAATGATTTTGGCATCAAGGACTCATTGGTCAAACCCGGTAATGTGTTAACCTCGAGGACATAGATGCCTCTCCGCGGATGGATGATAAAGTCTGATCTAGAATAATGTCTGAGTCCGAGAGCATGATGTACTTTACCTGCCAATTCTTCGAGCGACTTCTTGATAGACTCGGCAAATGTGGCTGGTACAATCTCGTGCGATTTGCCCTGATATTTCGCCTCATAATCAAAGAAACCGCTGTGAGGTCTGATCTCAACCGGCGGCAATACATAGAGCCCATGACCTCGAAAACCCTCGATAACACCACAGGTCGCCTCGATGCCAGGAATGAATTCTTCGACAAGAATGACATCTCCATGCTCCGCAGCACTCACAAGAGCCGGGGTCAGCTCAGCAAAACTACGTACCACTGACACACCGACAGATGAACCGCTCGAAACCGGCTTGATAACGGCCGGCAAAATGAACGAAGCGAATAATTCTCGTGCTACCCTGTCGGAATCCTGCCGAACCTCATCCGAAGAAATCTCTTTCCAATAAGGACTCTTGATGCCGTGACTGGCGAACGCTTTCTTGGAGAGAATCTTGTTCATACCCACTGCCGAGCCAAGTGCATCAGAACCGGTGAATGGTATACCGTGAGCAGCCAAGATGGCTTGGACCTTGCCATCTTCACCGTATGAACCATGGAGTGCGTTGAAAGCCACATCTATCTTGGAATGTAGATCTGCGGGATCAACCACGAGTCCGTCGATATGCCAGTTGCCCTGACGATCAATAAAAACGTCTTTGGGACGATACGCGTGCTCGAAGTGCTTCCGGAGCGCAGCCAACACATTACCGCCCGAATTGAGCGAAACGTCATATTCGCTACTCGGACCACCGCGGAGCACGCCGACTCGGATGAGATGCTTCATGTCCGCAATTATATCAGAGAATGTCCTAGAACAATCCCCTTTTCTGACGATGATATCGTATGACGAATCGGTGCGTCTCTGCATTGAGGGCGACGATATCGCGTTCCCGAGGACCTATGATGGCTGGATTACCGATGAGGCGTGATGCCTTGTGCCTCTCATCTTTGGTCACCGCAACGATTGGGATGGAGATACGGCGCGCTTTGAGAACTCCTTCAGCATGAGATAGGTGCGTCTCATTACCATCGACGATGATAAGGTCGGGATAACTCCATTCAGGATGATTGAGGCGGCGTTCGAGGATCTCAGTCAAACCTCGGATATCATCGTTGGTCTGGCGCGAGATCTTGAATTTGCGGTATTCATTTGGAGCAAACTCTCCATTCACAGAGACAGTAAATGCGCCGACCACATTCGTGCCTGAAAGATGCGCAATATCGTATGCCTCCATACGGAAGTCAGGCCTCGACGAACCAGCCGAGCCGAGGTTACGTTCCCCCTCACGCTTGATGAGTGCCATATCGTTGATATGGTCGAGAGCATACAGGATACGCTTGCATCGATCCGCCTCCTCGAATTCTTGCGCTTTTGCGTGAGCATGCATTTCCTTTTCCATGCGTCGACGGATGAGGTCTTTTCTGCCCTCGAAGAACAGAGCCAGGTTCTCTATAGTTCGCAGGTAGCGTCTACGAGCATTTGCATCATTCTCCTGTGGCGAACGCCCGAGTGCACGATAAAAAGCGTCATGACGAGCATCAAAGGACTTGCGATCTTTGAAGGGGAACATCTTGCGTAAAATTTTGAGCGCCTCCTTGATGAGTCCACCATGAGGATACGGACCAAAGTACTGCTTCACCTTGTATCCGAGCGATCCGTCTTTCTCTGCCTGATCGAAATCCCGAGCACGAGCGAGGAATACGCGCGGCCACGATTCGTCAGTTATCACGACATAGTGAGAACTCTTGTCGTCACGTTCATCGACATTATAGTGCGGCTGATACCTCTTGATGAGATTACTTTCAAGAATAATCGCTTCCAAGACCGAGTCGGATTCCCGCCAACGAACAGTCTTTGCGCGCGTGATCATATCCACGATGCGTGGACCCCGCGCAGCGATAAGGTCTATAGAAAAATAACTCTTCACCCTGTCTTTGAGTGAGGTTGCGCGCCCAATGTACAAAGGCCTTCCTTTCATATCCACGAAGGTGTAGACACCAGGAACATCTGGAAGTTTAAGTTTAGCGAGCTGTTGACTAGTCATTAAAATAAGAGTACAGTATCACCTGAATTCGCACAACCTCAAACACAAATTAAGGGTTATTATGACCAAAATATTCAGTCCCAACAGCGAGATTTTGTTCTCCGCTGACCAGAGAGAATCCCCATTCGAAATGCTCCTCTGGATGCTGATGATCGCGGCGGTGATACTCATCCCGAGTGGCTGCTTCTCCAATACGGACCCCTTGGCACGCCTGGGCATGATCCTGCTCGGAATGTCGCTGGTCTTGACCATCTTACAAGGCTTCGCTGCCCTAGCACTCTACCTTGGCGAGTCCCTCTACGAAGGTGTCAGTCACCGCTGGGATGCTTTGGGCAAGGAGGAAGAGTGAACGACCTCAAACCTGAACTCAAACTCAACCGATTTCAGATCGGTGCCTCGAGGATCAAAGATGGGATTCGCTGGGTGATCACCACAATCCTTATCCTGGTCGGCTCCACTATCGGAGTCACCTGCTATATCGGCATTGGTTGCATTCGCTTGCTCACCAGCTTGCGACAACGCTGATACAATTTCTGTTTCAACAGAGATATCGTCGCCGGACTTCATTGTCCGGCTTTTTATTTTCTTCATCTATTATCTCAACATCTTCTTCAGATACTTGCCTGTATAGCTCTTGTCACTCTGTGCCACATCTTCTGGTGTTCCCTTCGCCACAATCTTACCGCCTCGTTCACCCCCTTCTGGACCGATGTCTATGACATAATCAGCATTCTTGATGAGATCGAGGTTGTGCTCGATAACCACTACTGTATTCCCCTTGTTCACCAACTTTTGCAAAATATCGATCAGCTTCTTAACGTCCTCATAGTGAAGGCCGACCGTCGGTTCATCGAGCAGGTAGATAGTCTTCTGGAGATGAGCACGATAGAGTTCCGAGGATATCTTGACGCGCTGAGCTTCTCCACCAGAAAGGGTCGTCGCTGATTGACCCAACTTCACATAACCCAGACCTACATCCATAAGCGTCATCAGACGATCTTCAACAGCAGGGATATCTTTGAAGAACTCTAGCGCCTCCTCGATAGTGAGCTCGAGTACTTCATGAATATTCTTCTTGCGGAACTGTATCTCGAGAGTCTCTTTCGTAAATCTCTTGCCGTTACAGACATCACAGATCACATACACGGTCGGCAAGAAGTGCATCTCCACTGCAATCTCGCCATTACCCTCACAGGCTTCGCATCGGCCACCGGCACGATTGAAGGAGAATCTTCCTGGTCCCCACCCGCGCGCACGCGCCTCAGCCTCAGATGCGAATAGATCGCGGATGTGCGTCCACGCACCAGTATAGGTGACGGGATTGGATCGTGGTGTGCGACCGATCGGACTCTGGTCGATGAGGATGACACGACCCACATACTCGGAACCCTTGAACTCAGCACAATTGATAGGCTTGTCTGTGCGGTGGCGCATCTCTAGACGCGCAGAGAGATTCTTGTGCAAGATCTCGTACATGAAAGATGACTTGCCTGAACCAGAAACACCCGTGATGGCGTTGAGACAGCCGAGCGGCACATCTACATTCAGGTCTTTGATATTGAAAGCGTGTCCACCACGAATCATCATCTTGCCCTTAGGCTCGCGACGCTGGGCGGGCACAGGGATTTTCTCTTCGCCACGCAGATACGAGAGTGTCAGTGATCCTGAGGTATTCTTCTTGGCTTTGAGCAGATCATCGAGATATCCAGAAACAACGACTTTGCCACCATGCACGCCAGCCCCAGGACCGATATCTACGATATAGTCTGACGCATGCATAGTATCTTCATCGTGCTCGACGACGATGATGGTATTACCGAGGTCACGGAGCTTGAGAAGTGTACCGATGAGACGGTCATTATCGCGCTGGTGGAGACCGATGGTCGGCTCATCGAGGACATAGAGCGCTCCTACAAGACCCGAACCGAGCTGAGAAGCGAGACGGATACGCTGAGCTTCTCCGCCGGAGAGTGTATTTGCACGACGATCAAGCGTGAGGTACTCGATACCGACATTGACCATGAACGAGAGGCGCGATTCGATTTCCTTAAGTACGACTTTGGAGATCTCTTTTTCTGCAGGACTGAGTTTGATCGATTCAAAATATTCGATAGCATGTTCGATCGACAAACTCGTAGTGTCGACGATATTCTTGTCGCCAATCTTCACATACAAAGCTTCTTCGCGAAGACGCGCACCCTTACATACCTTACAAGTCTCTTCAGCAAAAAATCCTTCTGTACCAAGTCCGTTGCAGGCGGCACAGGCACCGTAGGGCGAATTGAAAGAGAACAGGCGCGGCTCGACTTCTGGATATGAGAATCCGTCATAGGGACACATGAATTTTACGGACATGAGTGTCTCGTCGGAAACAGCAGACGGAAGATCTCCCTCCTTCACGACCTCCGAAGATCTCCCTCGAGAGGCTTCCGTCTGCTGTTTCCACGGATATTCGATACGAATCAAACCATCAGCTTCAAGCACGGCACGCTCGATGGCTTCCGACAGACGCTCGCGGGCATTACCAAGCTGTTTCTGATCACGGAACTCGCTGACGAATATTTCGTCAACAAGTACATCAATATCGTGCTTCTTATTCTTTTCGAGGACGATCTGATCGCGAAGCCTCTTGATGACACCATCTACACGGACACGATCATATCCTTTGCCGAGGAGATCATAGAGCATCTGATAGTACTCACCTTTCCTACCAACGACGACTGGTGCATAGACGCGAATCTTGGCGTCAGTGATGTCGACACCGTAGACTTTCTTGGCTTCAATAGCACGCGTAGTGACAGTACTCATGATCGCATTGAGGATTTCTTCCTGAGAGATACGATGGATAACTCGTCCACACGTCAAACAATGCGGTTTGCCCACACGAGCAAAAAGGATACGGAGATAGTCATATATTTCAGTGATAGTGGCCACCGTCGAGCGCGGATTGTTGGAACGAGACTTCTGGTCAATAGAGATGGCCGGAGAGAGGCCAGTGATCTCGTCGACATCTGGTTTTTGCATCTTGTGCAAGAACTGGCGCGCATATGCCGAAAGTGATTCGACATAGCGACGCTGACCTTCTGCAAAGATAGTATCAAATGCGAACGATGATTTGCCTGATCCTGACAGGCCAGTGACCGCAATCATGGTATTGCGCGGCATCTCAACCGTGATGTTCTTGAGGTTATGCGTGCGCGCTCCCTTGACCACTATTTTGTCCTCCCCATGAATTTGTGGATGTTTGCGTGCTGATGACATTGTGGCGGGATAGTATCATATTTTTCCCTTATCCGCCAGTACAACGCCTCCCTATTTGCAGAGTGCTCGTATCTCGACGACGATCTGATCCAGTGAAGTTGCGGCCTTGACCAGAAACTTCTGAGCACCGAGTGTCTGGGCACGATCGATATCGCTCTGCTTGTTGAGGTTGGAGAGTATCATGACAGGCACCTTGTTCGTAGCTGGAGCTGCTCTGACCTTCTGGAGGATATCGAACCCATTCATACCTGGCATGAGGAGATCGAGCACAACGGCATCAGGAACGATGGTCTTGAGAGCCTCGAGGGCTTCATCGCCATTCTTTGCATGGAAGAGGTCAAAACCGGAAGCTATGAGCTTCTTTGCAAGGATGGTGCCGATGAGCTTATCATCCTCAACCCAAAGAATCTTCTTCTTGTCACCCGGAGTGGCAGCGATGCCAAGATCATTGCTACCATAGCCAAATTCTGCATTCACTTTCTTAAGTATTTCACTCGCATCCGCATGAAGATCGAGGATGAACTCTTTGACTGCCCCCTGAGGCACCAGCCGCATGTTGATAGGCACCCCTTGAGTCGAGAGGAGGAAGACAGGGATTTTGGCGAGAAGAGATTCTGCAGCTTTCTTCTCGATAATCTCGTAGCCGGTCATGGTGGGCAGGACTATGTCGACAAGGATGAGGTGTGGCATCGTGTCGTAGATAGCTTTGAGCCCCTCAGCTCCATCAGTGACCACATTGACGGTATAGCCTTCCTTCTTCAAGGCATCACTCACACGCGTTGCAAACTCTCCATTTGCCTCGATGATGAGAATTTTTTCTTTCTTGGGGGTTGGGTTCATATGGCCCCTATTGTAACACGAGGATACAGTGCGCAATATGATGCTTGTGAATAGGACTAACGATGCAGCCTATGTCGAAGCCCTCCGTCGGCTCGAAGCGTGAGTTGGGATTGTGAACGCAATACCTCGTGAGATTTATTCTTGCGGGGTTTTTTATATGGGACTATACATTGACAATCCATAACTAAACATGGTACTGTACACATAGTCAATTTTAGAACATTTAAAACAAAACCATCAACCAAAGGACCTCATCATGTCCCTGTCTCTCTCCCTCCGCTCCCAACTCACCCAACGGACCAACTTGCGCCACTATTTGGGCTTGCGTCACAGTCTGAACCTGGAACAAAGATGCGAACTGCGTCAAGAATTGGTCAAAAGCGACTCTGACCGGTACCGCGAATTCCTCGGTTTCATCAGCTCTATGCATGGCGTCAAAATGTTGCCGGCAGCAACCTGCCCCAAATGCTCGACGGGTTTGCAAATCGCGGAGATCGTGCTCGGCTTCAAAACCGATGTCAACGACTTCACGACGCAGTGCCCAAAATGCAAGGTGCGCTTTGAGCCAACCAATCTGCTCAGTTTCCAAACTGGGCGCGAGGTAGGGTTCTACTGCAATCCGCAAACTCGAAACCAGTTGCCAGGAAAGGAGACCTTGGAGCCGGCAGATTTTGAGAAGCAATTCTCGGAAGTCTACTACTCCGCCCTCTTCTGGTTCGGCAGCCTCTTCAATGCGTTCAAGATGGTTGGAATCGAATACCGCCGCGAAAAGTTCGACCTCAAGACGAAAGCTCGGACATGTCTGGGCAAAGTCTCTGACCAGGACATTTCGAGAATCTTCGGGCTCCGCATCAAGGAAGTCGCCGAGATGCGGAAGACACTCAAAATTCCGGCGTACACCGGAAAGAAGAGTATCATCCCGGCAAACTGGTCTTTGAGCTTCTCAGCCTAAGACCTCAACCAATAAGGACACATGAAAATCAAGAAAGGCACGGAGTCCCCCTCGAAGATGGAAAACACCACCCTCCAGGAAGGAGACCGTTGCGTGTGGTACAAACTCCACGGCACGCTCTGCTTCCTCCGGGGAGTACAAACCCTTCGGGATAACTTTGGTGATGACAAGTTCCTCATCAAACCGGCCAACATCATCCAGTTCTATGCGATCATGCAAGTGGTTGCGTCAGCCGCTGGACTGGTCGCGGAAATGGGAGTGGAGGATGAGAAGATCTTCTCCTACAACTTCGTCAAACCGAAGCCTGAAGAGGATCAGGAAAAGCATGCCGTCGTGCAAGCGACTGCCTGACGAAGGTACTTCTACTCTATCGCGCCACTGAAAAGTGTGTGCGATTTTTATATTCCTACACAGGCAGGAATACCCATATTTATAGCCCTCCACCACGACCTACGAAGGTACTTGACAAATCCTGTAGGTTTGCTATAATATGTAGCAAGATAGATTGAGTTGTGGGTATTACACAGTATCTATCCGAAGTTCTTTGGAATCTGGGCGCGTAGAAGCATGAGCTCTGCTCCGCAATACCTGTTTAAAATCCCTAGGACCCGAAAAACCCTCCGAGGCAGGTTGCTTGTATAGAGATCTGCTTAGCGTCCCCGGACTGATCATCCAGGGCTTTTCATCCTAAGTTCCGAAAGACATGATCACCTTTCGACCATCGCGCACTCCTCCAGTAGGTAGTGCGCGATTTAACTTATCTATACTTTATTTTTCTTCATTATCTTCCCCTCCCCCTTCTTCTCCGCTTTTTTCTCCTTTGCAAACTTAGCTTCCAACGCAATCAGTTCATCTCTCACCAATGCCGCCGTCTCGAAATCGAGCGCCTTAACCGCCTCTTCCATCTGCTCCTGCTTCATCTTCATGAGCTGCTTCGGGTTGGTACGTGCGAGCTCCTCGTCGATCTTCACCATCTCATTCACCGCCTTCTCATGATCCGTACGCAGATGGTCGGTGATGTCGTGGATAGCCTTGATGATGGTCTGAGGTGTGATACCGTGCTTCTCATTATATGCAACCTGGATGGCACGACGACGATCAGTCTCTTTGATAGCACGATCCATAGATCCAGTGAGATTGTCGGCATAGAGAATGACTCGACCCGCAGCATTACGCGCAGCACGACCGATAGTCTGGATGAGTGCCGTCTCGGAACGCAGGAACCCTTCTTTGTCTGCATCGAGAATACCGATGAGCGACACCTCCGGCAGATCGAGACCTTCGCGGAGCAGGTTGACTCCTACCACAATGTCGTACTTCCCTCTACGGAAATCAGTGAGGATATTGATACGATCGATAGTCTTAATGTCACTGTGCAGATATGCAGCCTTGATGTCCTTCTCTTTGAGGAACTCAGACAGATCCTCAGCCATCTTCTTGGTGAGTGTAGTAGCGATCACACGGAATCCTGCCTTGATGGTTTTCTCCGCTTCTTCAATGAAGTCGAACACCTGACCCTTGTAGCCAGCACTCTCACGAATCGGTTTGATATCGACGACCGGGTCGATGAGACCCGTTGGACGAATGACCTGTTCGACGACTTGCTGACTCGTTTCCGCTTCATACTTACCCGGAGTTGCAGAGGTATAGATCATCGGACCGACTCTCTCCAAGAATTCAGCAAACTTGAGTGGACGATTGTCTTTTGCTGATGGAAGCCTGAAACCATGCTCGACGAGCGTGTCCTTGCGAGAAGCATCACCTGCATACATACCGTTGAGCTGAGGTATCGTCACATGCGACTCATCGACAATAGTCAGGAAATCCGGTTTACCATCCTTAGTCTTAGGAAAATACGCGAGCAAGGTATCTGGCGGCTGACCGGGCATCATTCCCGAGAAGTGACGCGAATAGTTCTCGATACCATTGGTATACCCAATCTCTTTGATCATCGAAAGATCATACTTCACACGTCTCTTGAGGCGTTCTGCTTCGAGAACCTTCCCTGCTTTTTCGAGCGCTTTGAGCCTATCTGCGAGTTCCGCCTGGATAGTCTTGTATGCACGCTCACTCTGCTCGTCGTTGGAAATGAAGTGCTTTGCCGGGAAAACGAAGATGGAATCATGTGTGCCACGGACTGAGCGGGATACAGGATCGAGTTCGATGATCGCAGAAATATAGCTGCCTTCATAATCGAGGCGATACACCGTCTTATCATTCACCGGCATTATCTCAATAGTATTTCCGATCGCCCTGAATTGGCCCGACTTGAGATCAGCAGTAGTACGCTCGAAGTGCACATCGATGAGGCGGCGGATGAGCTCAGCACGAGAAAGTTCCATACCGACCGCAAGCTTGATGTTCACTTTCTCGTATTCTTCGGGACTTCCCAAACCATAGATACAAGAAACAGACGCAACAATGATGACATCTTTGCGCGTGAGGAGTGCTTGCGTAGATGCATGGCGAAGACGCTCGATCTCTTCGTTGATCATCGCCTCCTTCTCGATATAGGTATCACTCGACGGGATATATGCCTCGGGCTGATAGTAATCATAGTAGGACACAAAGTAGTGCACTGCATTTTCTGGGAAAAATTCTCGATACTCCTGCGCGAGCTGAGCGGCGAGCGTCTTGTTGTGCGCGATGACGAGAGTAGGCTTGCCATAGCTTGCGATGACATTTGCCGCCGTGAATGTTTTGCCGGATCCAGTGACTCCGAGGAGAGTCTGCCTATCATGACCCTTCTTGAGTCCCTCGATAAGTGCAGGAATTGCCGTCACCTGGTCTCCAGCAGGTGTGAGGGTGGTGGCTATTTTGAAAGGGGTTTTCGAGTCCTTTGACATGGGAGTACTATACGATAAAAGGACAGTTTTGACTATTGTGCTCGACTTGAAGCTCTTTTATTTCTTGCAAAACTTTTGACAGGTTTAATATATCATGCTAGAATCATTTTTAGATTCGCAGCGCGCACCCACTACGAGAGGTTCGCCATGACCTCCTCGATTGGATCGGCGCGACGCGATCAACCGGAACAAGGTAGATCTGTGCCACAAAAATTGGTGGGAGACACTGAAGCGGACGACGCGAAAGCCGCAGAGTCGAATACGTACACGCGACCCTTGCAAGTCGCACACCACCCCATCCACCTTGGTTCCGTCGTAACACACACGCCCCTTGCGCAAGCAGGGGGCGTTTCTACATATTCAGCATCAACAAATAAAAACCGCATACCTTCTTCAGGAATGCGGTTGCGTAGGAACTACAGCGTGCACGATTGTTTTTCTACAGGCTGTCGCCTCGCAGTACCGGGACCCATACGGACCCGTTGAAACGGAATTGGTGGCGATAAGGCGTACTCGCGACCTTGAACCAGCCGAAGTCTCCAGCTTTGGGATGGAGTACTGGCTTGTACCCTTTACGAGTGGTAAACGCGACACTGGCGTCGAGGAGCGTGGCGATGATCAACGCCCGCTGAGGACGCGTGATCCACTCATGCTCATCGAGCGGCGAACGGAATACCAGTTCGGACTTCCCCGTAACATCCCATCTCCACGAAAAATTATCTCGCGGATGTGGAGGTTCGGAGCTCTGATCCTTCCTCCTGGTATAGAGGAACTCATGGGAGTCAGGGGCAATGTAACGGGATCGTATCTGGTGACCCCCGAGCAATCTCAGACTGACAGGCATACTCATATCTTTCGTTGTGTGTTTTTCCGTATCTCTCCCGACGACGCCACACCCGTGGCGCCGCCATTCAAGGTTCTTGTTCCCCCAGATGGTTCGGCGAGCTTGCCGTCCGTTCCGAAGAGAAATCTACCGGGATGGCTGTGGGTGCAACAAGTGCATACACTGACACAGCATCCCAATCAAGACAGTTCGTCGAGCGATACCAGAGACCGTCATCGAGAGACCACATGTACGGGACCTTGAATTCCCCGATGATGAACCATCTGACTTCCTCGTCGCGCGGCTTCTTTTCCTGAATGAACCGACGACGGCCCGGTGTATACCGGAATTTTGGGTCGCACACTGTGGCGAGTTTCCATACGAGAGCATTAGGCTCCAGAACCTCGGGAACGTACGCGAGGATCATGGATGCCGTAATGATCTTCCTTCTCTTCTGAATCTTCATAGGGTTTCCTTTCTCGTTGTGTTGTTCACCGAAATCGTAACGACAGGAGGGGTGGGCAATCTACCTCGCGGGGTAAAATTCTTGACCACCGTACCCTCCTGTCGCAAAATCATGCAAGCTGTCAAAGATCTATCGTTTCCTTCATTCTCGACCAGTGGCCAAGACAAGAAAACAGGCTCCTCACTTTCGTTTGGAGCCTGTTCCTGTAATTAATTAGTGTGAGAAATTCATTACAAAGACTGACTCCAAACATGCTGCCAGACGGCGAGCATGCGGGAAGTAATATTGGTCTTCGTAAAATGATAACTCATGGATGTTCGATAATCATAGCACCACTATTTTGGAATGCAAGTGGGTTATTCACAGGCCAATCTAGAGGTTCAATCGCTACTTCTTCCTCAACACAACCCTCTGCACCGCCGCGTATATATCTTTCTCCCCCATACCATAGTGTTCGAGGAGCTCGTCTGGTTTGCCGGACTGGCCAAACTCATTCTTGACCCCGATGAACTCTATCGGTACTGGGAAATGCGCCGCGAGGCATTCAGCCACTGCACCACCGAGTCCACCAATAATTTGATGCTCTTCGATGGTAACGATTGCACGCGACTCATGCGCGAGCTTTATGATAGCTTCTTCATCGAGCGGCTTGATCGTATGTATATTGAGAACGGTCACCTTCTTACCTTCTTCAGACAGCTTGTGTGCAACCTTGAGAGCTTTGAAGAGGAGTGCACCCGTAGCGATAATACCGACATCTGGCTTTTCTGACTTGAAGACAATCTGTGCCTTCCCTATCTCAAAAGGTGTTTCCTCAGTCGTCATCACCGGAGTCTTCTCGCGCGCAAGGCGAATGTATGTCGGGTCATCTGTCTTCGCTGCTGCAAGCGTAGCCTTTTTGGCTTGAATAGCGTCGCATGGCGAAATAACGACCATGCGTGGTATTACTCTCATGAGTGCAATATCTTCAATAGCCTGGTGCGTACCGCCGTCAGGACCAACTGAGATACCCGCGTGTGAACCAGCAATCTTAACCGGCCTGTCGTTGTACGCAATGGTTGTCCTGATCTGTTCCCAATTCCTACCAGGACTAAACATGGCATATGAGGTGATGAATGGTATCTTGCCCATAGCTGCCATACCGGATGCGACGGTTGCCAGATTTTGTTCCGCAACGCCGATCTCGATGAATCGTTCAGGAAATTTCTGCTTGAATGCGAGCATATGAGTAGATTCGGTAAGGTCAGCGCACAACCCAACCACCCTCTTATCGGTTTCGGCAGCCTGAAGGAGCCCTTCGCCAAAGCCTTTACGAATAGGAACTTGCTCGACGGCTGGGTCGAGGAGTTTGGGGTTGAGTTTGAGGTGAGGGTTAAGCATGTATATTCTTATTTTAACGCCTCTCTCGCCTGCTTGATCTCCTCTTCTGTCCCTGGCGGCTTCCCGTGCCACTCGAACATGCGCTCGAATGCAGGCACACCCTTGGAGGCAATCGTATTAGCAATAATCACTGACGGACGATCGAAGACTGCACGAGCCTCACCGAACGCACGATCGATATCGCGGAAATTGTGCCCATCGATTTCCACCACATGCCAGTTGAAGGCGCGCCATTTGTCACCCAATGGATTGAGCGGCATGATGTCCTCGGTGAAGCCGTCGATCTGAATATTGTTGCGATCGACAATGACCGTGAGATTCTGGAGCTTCTCCTTGCCTGCCAACATGATACCCTCCCAGTTGTTTCCTTCATCGAGCTCGCCATCGCCGGTAACGCAATAGAACTGCTTGCCAGAAGTGCGACCATTGTCGATCCTATCTGCGATAGCCATACCAACAGTTTGTGAAATACCCGATCCGAGTGGGCCAGAAGAAGTTTCCAACATCGGTAGCCATTCACGGTGTGGATGTCCCTGAAGGCGCGTACCAAACTTGCGGAGCGTCTTCAACTCTTCGACAGGAAAATATCCTGCGTGCGCCATAGTGGCATATAGGACGGGACAGATGTGACCACTCGAGAGCACAAAGCGATCACGATATTCCCAAGAAGGATTCTTGGGATCATGCTTGAGCGCATGGAAATAGAGATAGGTGAAGATGTCAGCCATGTCGAGAGGACCAGCTGTGTGGCCAGACTTTGCTTCAATGAGCATCTCGATGATCGAACGACGAATCTCCTTCGCTTTGGTCTCGAGAAGTTTGACTTTTTCTTCGGTGAGGGGCATTTGTCCCAGTATAGCATTTTCTATAGCCTGATTTGCAGCGTTCTGTGTACAAAAAAGCGACGCATTGTGGCGTCGCTGTGAACTATTTTCGATCATTGAGAACGATTCTTGGGATCCATCTTGCTGAACCACCACGCTGCTCGTACAGGCCTAGTTGCTGGACGTCTCACAAAAGGCGGCCTTGGAGGAAACAACGAGAGCTACCCTTGACCTTGCACTGGCTTCATGGGATCAGGCTTCGGTGCACTCGGAGGAACCGCGACTGGTCCGTGTTTTTTGACATGTAGTCCCACTTCGATCGGATCAGGGTGCTGGCGATGAACCGCATCCTTACATCCGCATCGTTGCCCTCCCATGAGAACGCACTGATCGTGCCGTCCTGCCACACAGGCTGGGCACTTAGTCGGAGAATCAACTGGCTTGGCGAGAGGCGACAATGGCGGATCGCCACGTCTCTTGCTCCACTTCATTTTTTTCTTCATTCTAGACGCATTGTACACCTAAAATCATGTAGTGTCAATGCTCCTGTGCCTACCTACTTACCTTCCGATCGCCTTGAACTGTTGGAGTGCCTCAAGATAGTTATCTGCGCCAAATATCTTGGAGCCAACAACGAGACGGGTAGCGCCGGCATCGTAGAGCTGCTGCGCATTATCGAGCGAGACTCCCCCGTCTATTGAGATTGGGAGCTCAGGATATGCTGCGCGTGCTTCTTTGATACGATCGATCACTTTCGCATCAAATTCTTGTCCCTGAAATCCTACATGATCAATACCCATGAGTTGGATCGACTGGATCTTTTCCTTGAATGGCTCGAGAGCTGAGATAGGAGTCTCGATACCGAGCGCCAGAGCAACCTCGACGCGACCAGAGAGGTTGTCGACAGCTGCCATGAGGTCACCTTTTGCTTCGATGTGTATGATGATCCTATTTGCCCCCGCGCTCACCCACTCGTCTACGATCTGCTCCGGATGATTGACCATGAGGTCTATCTCAAAGTTGAGCTTCTCCCAGCCAGGAAGCCCTTCCTCTTCCTTGAGAATCTTGCCGAACGCATCGTCGTCCTTGCGGTAGGGCCAGGTAGGATTTGGCGTGAATTGTCCGTCGCAGACATCTATCTGCACCGTCTTCACAAAATCCTTGACGAGGGATATCTTCTCCTCGACTTCAGCGAAGTCCATGGGGAGTATAGCGGGGATGATCTCTGTTTTCATGCAGAAAATGTAGCATGAATCCGAGAAATTCACGAGAGTGGCTTAATCAGGAAAAATCTATCGTTTTTTCATTGAAGCCTCATCTAGGTTCAATATCCTGTGTACAGCCCCTAGCTTGGTAGCGAAATAGGAGTTGTCATTCCTGTTTTGGTGGTTCGATCCCGCCTAGGGGCTTTAGTGGCCAAGTTCTTGACTCTCCCCTAGTTCACAATGTTACAATTGAAAATGATGGGAATGACACGACATACCAATGTCGCCATCTGGAGCCCCTAGAAGGAATCCGGAAGGATTCCAGCCAGATAACTGACAAGCAAAACGCCCCTTCGGGGGCATTTTGTTTTATTCAATAGCATCTATCTGCCCTATCCTCCTCACATTTCTTTCATCTCCACCGAACGAAGTTGCCAACCACAGCTCAACAGCTTTCTTCGCCTCTTCTTCACTGACGAACCGCGCCCCGATCGAAAGAATATTTGCATCATTGTGATCACGAGAGAGCTTGATGATCTCATCACTCCCGCCGTACCAGACGACAGCACGTACTCCTGGGAAGCGGTTGGCGACGATAGCCTCTCCTTGTCCTGATCCACCGAAAATAATCGCCTTGGTCTCGCCCTTCAAGTCTTCAGCCACCTTAAGTGCAGCTGCAGCCATGTAGGTCGGATAGTCATCACCATCTACGAGTTCATGCGCACCCACATCGAGTATTGTGTCACCCTTTTCTTGCAGGAATTTCTTCACGGCTTCTTTGAGAGCGAAGCCAGCGTGATCTGAGGCGAGGATGATGTGGGGATTTTTCATGACAGTATAGTATCACACAATGCCCAAGGAGTTCATTCCCTCATGCCTAGAGGAACAGTGCAACGAAAACGATAACGAGCAGGATACGATACACCCCAAACCCGACGAACGACCTCCCTTTTACATATGAAAGCAAGAATTTGATACCTATGAGCGCCGTAGCGAATGCAGCCAAGAATCCAATGATGAGTGAAATTGATTGATCAGCAGTGAAGGCGCTCGCATTCTTGGCGAGGTCGAGTACTGTAGCAGCTCCGATAGTGGGCACGGCCAACAAGAATGAAAATTCGACTACTGCGGCACGACTCATTCCCGCGAGGAGACCCCCGACGATCGTTGCCGCTGAACGGGAAACACCAGGAATCACTGCGACTGCTTGCGCTACACCGATAAGAGCGGCTTTTGTGTAGCTCACTGCCCTAATCTCCTCCGCAACTGACACCTCCTCTGATGACACAACTACTTTGCCCCTCCGGAAAATGAATTCAAAGAAGATAAGCGCTAGACCACCGAGACCGAGCGCCCACAGGACCACTGATATATTGCCGATGAGGTAGTCCTTGATGACGCCGTGCAGAGCGAAGCCGATGATGGCTGTCGGGATGAATGCTGCAATGATCTTCTTGAGGATAGCGATATCCAGGAATCTCTTCCAATATATCGCAAGCACCGCGAGGATGGCTCCGCTCTGGATGGCGATCTCGAACGTCTTTACAAAGGCCGTCTGACTAAGGCCGAGGATGTGCGATGTCAGGATCAGATGCGCAGTCGACGATATTGGGAGGAATTCAGTGAAGCCTTCTACGAGACCGAGGATGAGTGCAGAGAGAGGTGTCATGAGCTATTACACCAATCTTCCTGCCTTGATCACATGATCGACCAATGTATGGGTATACATAACTTCATTATTGTACCAAGATAACCGCATATTCAATTATTAACGGCAGTAGTAATATTGCACCGATAATTCGTCCGTTCTTCTTTTCTTTTGGCCAATGTGCATTCTTTTTTGTAAATTGCATTTGTCCTTGCCAGAGTAGGAAGACACCAAGGATAAATAATATTATTGTCATATTTTTATTATATTAATTTACCAGCTTCAATAACATGTCTCACTAACGTATGCGTATACCCCATCTCATTGTCATACCACGCCATCACCTTCACCAGGTTTCCATCAACAACGCGCGTCATCTCTAGATCAGCGATAGATGCATGTCTGTTGCCAATGATGTCATGCGATACGAGAGGCTCCTCAGTCACCGTGAAGATACCATTCCAGCGAGGCTCGGCGGCAGCCTTCTTGAGGATCTTGTTGACCTCTTCAGCAGTCGTATTCTTTTTTGAAATGAATGTCACATCAACAATAGAACCCGTAACAACCGGAACACGGATCGAGATACCATCGAACTTGCCTGCGAGCTGGGTCGCGACTTTGGTGACAGCAATAGCGGCACCAGTTGATGAGGGAACGATGTTCATGGCAGCTGCGCGGCCTTCGCGAAGATCCTTCTTTGACGGACCATCGACCAGAGCTTGGGATGCAGTGTAGCCATGTACAGTATTCAAAAGCGCCTTTTCGATCCCTAGGGTTTCATCCAAGATTGCGATCAACGGAGATCCTGCATTGGTCGTACATGAAGCATTGGAGGAGACATTAGCACCTTCGAGCTTGTCTTCATTCATGCCCATAAGCACAGTCACACCCTGGAATGCCGAACCAGCCTCATCCTTGATCGGGGCTGAAACGACAACTCTCTTGGCACCCGCATTGATGTGAGCCTGAGCTTTCTCGGCAGAGGTGAAGAGACCTGTGGACTCAACAACGATATCGATACCCATGGCCTTCCAGGGGAGCTTGGTTGGATCCTTCTCTGAAATGAACTGCACATCCTGACCATCGATGGTGAGTATGCCCTTCTCTTCATTTGCAGAGACATCGAACTCACTCACACCGTACGCAGTATCGTACTTGAGGAGATATGCAAAATTCTTGATGCTGCCGAGGTCATTGATGGCGACGAGCTCGATCTCTGGACGGTTTTTTGAAACTTTGGCGAATGCTCTACCGATGCGGCCGAAACCATTGATGGCGACGCGGATTTTTTTCATGGGAATCGATGTAAGATTAGTATGCAGTAAAGTATATCATGCAAATATCAGTTATTCACACCATCGCTTCTAAAGCTTATGTTCTATGCTAGACTTGGTGCCAGATTGGGTGCGCAGCGCCCCAACAATCAGTCAAAACAAAAAACGTATGAAAGAATGCATTCCGCATGTCTCGGAAAAGGTTATCATGACGATATCCTCTGCCCTGAAATCTCTCATGGGCAAGCGACCTCGATTCGGGCTTCCGGCGCCAGTGAAGCGCTATGAAATCGCCCATGACGGAACGTGCTGGCACGGCAAAAGGATCCATTTCTGGATAATTGTATGCGGCAACAAAATCGGATTGCGCATCTTCGAACATCCTTCCCGACCAAAAAGGAAGGCTCTCCAGAATCTACTTGCTGTGAACGAACCTCCAACCTTGTGCGTCTACGAGTATATGACGCCAGAAAAGATCGTTCACAAGCTGGCGCAGTGCATCAAAACCGGCCTGAACCGGATGCGTCACGGACTCATCGGCATTCTGAAACCGCAACGGGATAAAGGCCTTATCCGCCGCTGCGACACAGGAAGTGTGTACGCTCACCCGTTCACCCCGAGTCTTCGGCAATGTTAAGAAGCCGAGCACTATTTTTCTCAGCACGACCCCTCGGTCGTGCTTTTTTATCTGAGCTTACTCGAAGGGCTGAAGCGGTTCCCCCGTAGGAAGCGGTTTAGTTTTCAATACCCCACGCTCTATGAATTGCTGAAGATGCACACCGGGAAGATTCAGGAATTCACACGGAACATCATCATGAAGAGTAAGAGTCGTATCACCGGAGCTGATCCACTGGAGAACACCTTTCTTAATCCAGGGAAGCAGGTCAAAATCCCAAATATCATTAGCGGCGAACCAGCCTTCGTATTCACCCTTCTCATCCAATACCTGGTACGCTTCCCTACCCCATGGCTGATGAAGAAGGGACCCATGCACTGGACTCTCACTGAAATATGCAATCAGGTAGCATGTATACCCTGGAAACAACTGAGTTTTTGAAATAACTGCTTTCATGGATGGTATTTTTTCCAACATTCGCGGCACAACGAATGGGGCTCCTGGACCTGGTACGACCATATCATTTGAACTGGCCTCAACTGGCTGTTTGGACCCAAAATCGATAGCACCGAGAAGCACACGGAAATGCGTACAACCATGTGGCTTCGGATATTCAGCAAGAGGTCCCTTTTCCCACCATGGACCATTCAGCCCCTGATCATCAAAGGGATACTCGAGCACCGTCTGACAGATCGGGCAACGACTTATACTGATCAGTGGGATATTCTGTCCATATTCATCAAGTATCGCATCTCGCTCTTTCGACATAGCCCTGAGCTGAGTCATGTCAAAAGCGTTCTTGTGAGGCTGGGAAAGATTGCGATCAAGCTCATGATACTTGGTCAAAAGCTCTTTTCGTTCTGTGGGCGAAAGGGGCATATTATCTGAAAAAATAAATTAAGAACCCGAGCACCACCACCCAACCGATCCATTTGAGAATATCTTTCATGAAGATGTTGTTGGTCGTCCAAGACCTAGCTTCCTGAAGTAGAGGTACACGGCCATAGCAAGGCTCAAAAGCACAAACAAAACAAATTCACCAAGCGTCACCCCTCCCATGAGAAGCAAAATTATTCCGACAATGAGTAAGACTGCACCTATTGATACATACACCTTCTTTAAGCCAGGACCAGGGACTCCGAAAACTCCACCATGTATCTCAAGGCTCCGATTGTGCGCAAACCAGAGCATATATACGCCTGCGGCTCCGAAAAGCCAAGGAACTTTGAGTAGTACCGCCACCAGACTCGATAATGATTCCATAGTGTTGAATTATATAGGCAATTAAGTACGGGATAATTGTATCATTTTGCAAAGTTTCTTTACCAACCCGGGACCCTCATATACAAGCCCCGTAATGAGCTGGACCAGATCGGCGCCTGCATCGAACTTTTCCTGCGCAGTAGTAACAGACATAACACCGCCCACGCCGATGATAGTGAATCTTTTCCCATACACTTCATGCGTCTTGTAGATCAGATCCGTAGAAGGGTGAGAGCACGGTCTACCCGAAAGACCCCCTTTGTACACCTCGGGCGCTTCGCCACGCACATCGAGAGTATCATAGTCTTTATTCAAATTACCGATCACCACACCCTGAAAACCTGATCGGTCTATAATTTTCAGCAATGCATCGAACTTGTCCCACGGCAGATTGATGGGCATCTTCACATAGACCGGCTTTGAACATGGTATAGATGTCAATCGAGACAAGAGGCGTTCCAATAACTCTGGCGTAGCGAATGTCTCTCCACCAAATGAGTTTGGACACGATATATTGATCGTATAGTAGTCGCCGATGTTTTCTTCATTGAGTCTTCTGAACGAATAGGCGTAATCCTCGATACCAGCCTCGATGGGCACCGACTGTTCGTCGTTGGTACGCGCGATCGAAATTCCGACAACGAACCTGGGACCACTCGCACCGGCACGTGCTCCAAGTACAGCAGCTTTCTTCAGACGTTCAATAATCTTGTCGACCCCATCATTACGGAGCCCTTTGTTAACCAAGATGCTGCCAGATTTCGGCAATCTGGTTAGACGAGGTTTGGGGTTGCCTTCACAAGGTCGCGCCGTGACCGAACCGGCCTCTTCTCCGCCGAGACCTATAGAACTGAGAATACCTGTCAGTTCGGCGTTGTAGTCAAAACCAGCCGAAAGCAAGAAAGGCGTGCGGTATGTGATACCGTCAACGGTCTTGGATATATCTGGACCATGGTATCCATACACACCATCAACGAGTTTTCTGAGAATCGCATGCCTGCCAGAAAATTGACCAATCGATGTGAAGAGGTTATGGACAGATTCCGGGTCAAAACGAAAGAGGATAGGTTTAAGCAGATGCTTGTACAACATGGGAATACTATAGCCGAAAACTGCCTAATTCCAAAAATTGTTAATCCGCGATTTATGTGTTATAAACATAGGAACATACTATAACATCATCCAATTCTCATCATGCTCAAAAAACTCCTCGCCAAATTGAAAAAACACCCTCTCGCATACGGAGGTGTAATCCTCGTACTCATAGTCATCATTGCCATCTCTATCTTCGGAGGAGGTGATGAATCTGAGCAGACCATGATTGCGACTCGTGGCGAATTTTTGAGCGAAGTATCTGCTTCAGGGAAAGTGATTGCCGCTCAAAGCTCCAATCTCGGTTTTGACCAGAGCGGCAGGGTTGCAGGAGTGTATGCACAAGTAGGAGACACTGTTCTGCGTGGCTCGACTCTCGCGAGCATCGAAAACGGCACCATCCGAGCCGACATAACTCAAAAACAGGCAAATCTAGAAAAAGAACGAGCAAATCTGGTTTCGTTGAAGCGTGGCACACGCCCTGAGCAGTTGGCACTCACTCAACAGAAATACTCAGACGCTTCCTCAGCACTCAGTATCAGCATGAAAGATGCATACTTGAAGACGGAAAATGCAATCCTCAGCCAGGCCGACACGATATTTGAGCATGGCAACGGCGCAAATCCCCGCATCACTATTGCTACCCAGAATGATACTGAGGAAAAAAGCATACAAAGCGAGCGCATCATCGTTGGTGAGAAGCTCTCTGCTTGGAATGAACAGCTGAAGCTCCTACCGGCATCCCCGACGGCATCGGCCATCAATACTGTTCGTGCAGCAGGAACAGACGCAATGTCCTATACTCGGAGTTTCCTAGATCGTTTGGGGGGTATTGCAAGCAGACTCTCAGTTGCAGGTTCTGGCATGACTCAGAGTGAAATAGATTTGATCCGAACAACCATCAATGCAGCTGGTCAGGCAGCAAGTACAGCAGTTTCCGCAGAACAAGCTTCGTATGCAAGCTGGACAGTTGCTTCCAACAATCTCAGCCTAGAAAAGTCAGGTTCTACACCTGAGGATATTGCTGCTCAAGAGGCTCAAGTAAAAGCCGCGGAAGCTGACCTCATCAGTGCAGAGGCTCAACTCAGGAAAACGCTTGTCATAGCTCCATTTGATGGCATAGTCACCAAGATGGATGTTAAGATCGGTGAAATATCATCTCCGAGCGTATCAAGCATCGCTATGATCGGTAGTGGTCTCTACGAGATCGAGAGCTATATCCCGGAGGTCAATATCGCACGCCTCTCCGTCAACAACCCAGCAACGATCACTCTCGATGCATATGGATCGGATATTGAGTTCCCTGCTACCGTGATAGCTATCGACCCAGCAGAAACCATCCGCGACGGAGTATCAACCTACAAAACCCGATTACAATTTGCAGAAAATGATCCTCGCATCAAACCTGGTATGACCGCAAACATCCGTATCACTACGGAGAAGAAAGCTGGCGCCATCGTCATTCCTAGAAGCATCATTGCTGAGAAAAATGGCCAGAAGACTGTCCGTATCAAGGTGGGTGATGAGATTCGCGAAGTATCCGTACAGACAGGTAGCATGACCCCACTCGGTCAGATAGAGATCACATCAGGAATCTCCGAGGGCGATATCATCGTACTTCCTGCGCTGATCCCATAAAACACATGTCATCACTGCTCAACACCCGTATCGGATTCTTCCTGGCAGTCCGCCAGATCAAGCGTTCCAGCAAGTGGACGACTGGCCTCATCGTGGCTGTGATGATCCTGACCTCACTCAACCTCATTGTGGTGTCTGGCATCCTCGTCGGCCTCATCCAGGGCGCCATCGATGCTGTGCGCACTCACTACACCAGCGATGTCATCATATCGACCCTCAACAACAAGACCTACATTGAAAATACTCCTGAGATCATGAACATCCTCCGAGGCCTACCCGGAATTGAAACCGTTGCACCTCGCTACCTCAAAGGCGCAACACTCGAAGCGAACTACAAGACCCGTGTCAAAGATACCGACAAGCCGAACACTGCGGGCGGCAACATCGCTGGTATAGATCCTATAGCTGAAGACAAAGTTACAGATCTTTCACGCTTCGTCGTAGAAGGTTCGTATCTTGAACCAGGTGACTATGATCAGATCCTCGTCGGTTCGTATCTCATCAAGAAGTATCAACCATTCGAATCCCCCGGCTTCACAGCCCTCAACGACGTCGAACCAGGCACCAAGATCCGCATCATGGTGGGTGATGTCGAGCGTGAGGTCACCGTCAAAGGTATTATCAAGAGCAAAGTCGATGAAGTGAGCTTTCGATCCTTCATGGTCGATTCCCAATTCAGGAGCATGATCGGCCGTGGAGACTACAACGCCTCTGAGATAGCCATCAAACTGAAACCAGGCGCAGACCCTGAGACTGTGCGTGACGCCCTGCTCCGCAATGGTGTCGGGACTGTGGCAAAGGTGCAGACATATGCAGATGCTCAACCAAAGTTCATCAAAGACTTGGTAGCAACCTTCGCCCTCCTCGGTAACATGATCAGCTCCATCGGTCTCGTGGTTGCGTCCATCACTATCTTCATCGTTATCTTCATCAACGCTATCACTCGCAGGAAGTTCATCGGCATATTGAAAGGTATCGGCGTCAACGGCAAGGCAATCGAGATATCCTATGTGTTCCAGTCGATATTCTATGCAGTCATCGGGTCTGTTATTGGCGTCGCACTCGTCTACCTAGTCATCCAGCCTTTCTTTGCAGCACATCCTATCAACTTCCCCTTCAGCGATGGTATTCTCGTTGCCCCATTCGGTGGCACAATGGCGCGCACCGGCCTCTTGGTCTTCACGACGATTGTCGCCGGATACATTCCCGCTCGCATGATCGTCAGGAAGAACACACTGGATTCGATACTTGGTCGCAAATAGAGCACACATTCATTTCACTCCCATGATTCAAACAAAAAATCTTAAAAAATCATTCCAGAACGGTGCAACGACGACCGAAATCCTCAAAGGTATCGACTTCAATGCCGAGCGTGGCGAGTTCATCGCTATCATGGGTCGCTCTGGTGCAGGTAAAAGCACATTCATGTACCAGATCAGTCTCCTCGACGAACCGACTTCGGGTGAGATTACCATTAATGGTGGGCACATCGCAGCCAATATGAGCAACGACGAGAAGACCGCCTTCCGCCTCATGCGTCTCGGCTATGTCTTCCAAGACTACGCCCTCATCCCGGAGCTCACCGCTCTCGAGAACGTCGCCCTACCCCTCCTCATGCAAGATATGACCAAGAAACAGGCCTATAAGAAGGCTGAGGAAGCTCTCAAGCGCGTCGGGCTCGCCACTCACATGGACCAGCTCCCCAGTCAGCTTTCTGGAGGCGAGCAACAGCGTGTCAGTATCTCGCGTGCTATCGCCCACAAGCCAGATATCCTCTTTGCCGACGAGCCTACCGCCAACCTCGATAACGAGTCCTCCAAAGTGATCATGGGCATATTCAAAGAGCTCCACAAGGCTGGTCAGACCATCATCATGGTCACCCACGAACCTGAATACGGCAAGATGGCCGAGAAGATCGTGCATCTCGATGATGGGAGGATTGTGAGTATTACGAAGAATTAGATACTAAAAAGCGCGCATCGACCATAGTCGATGCGCGCAAGGGTGATTATTCTGAATATGAACTGCTTCAGACGGAAACTGTGCGTTTTTTGTGCATGTTTCCGTTGCCCAATCCTGTCTTGTCCTCATGTTCTGTCAGAGTTGAGAACGAGTTTGGATGCGTCAGATCGAAATCCCTGACATGCCGCCGATGATCAGGCTTCCAGCCGGCACCTTCATTGATGTCCCGAACCATGGCAGCAAATGCCGGCTCACCTTTTGCCTTCATAGGGAGTACTTCCCGCGAGAGCGGAATGTCTCGAACAATCTTGGATCCGCGTTGAATCGGTTTTCCAAAGTTGTCTACATCTCCCCGGTCATCGGTGTAATACTGAGACAGAAGAACAATCCGTGAACCCAGAATCACCGCTTCTGCGATGTCATGAGTTACGAACACTACCGTCATCTTCTGTTTTTCCCAGAGCTCGAGCATGAAGAGCTGTACGCGTTCACGCGTAGATGCATCGAGCGCTCCGAATGGTTCGTCCATGAAGACGATGCCCGGCGAAGTGATGAGTGTCTGAGCGATAGCAACCCGTTGTTGCTGGCCCCCAGAGAGCTGGTACGGCATCTTGTCGGCGTGCTGAGCGAGATCCACCATCCGCAAATACTCCATGGCTTCTGCCTTGAGCTGTTTGTGGTGGGTAAACCGGTGGAACATCGAGTGTTTGAACTCGAGTCCGATCATCACGTTCTGCAAAACACTCAGGTGAGGGTATAGCGGATATTTCTGAGGCACGAGACCTCGGGTCGTATCGGGAAGTTGGATGGGTGCGCCGTTGATAAGCGCTTTCCCTTCCCCCTCCTGATCCACTCCAAGCTCGTATCCGAGATCTGCACCGAGGCAGATACGGAACAGTGTCGATTTACCACACCCCGATGGGCCAAGAAGTACGACGAATTCTCCAGGGGAGACCTTCAGATCGACATTCTCCAACACCGTGGTGAGCAGACCTGTTTTCGGATTAGGGAATCTTCGGTAGAGATTCTCCAGTAGGATGTGATACTGCGGATGTTGCATTGTCTTCATTCAGCTTTTCTCCTGTTTTCCGTGCCATGAGAAGCCGCGTGCGAGGATCTGACCAAGAACAAAGTTCATGGCATATCCCAATACAACGACCCAGAGCGCGTACGGTATGATGACGTCCATCGCCAAGTAGCGACGAACAAGGAATATCCGATAGCCGATTCCGGAAGAAGCCGCAAGGGCCTCCGCAAGAATCAGTGAATACCAGGCGATGCCCAAGCTGGTCCGCAGAATCTCGATGAGATGCGGTAGAGCCTGCGGCAACACAATCCGATACACGATCTCCAGCTGGCTGGCGCCAAGTGTAAAGGACCGGATGATTTGTGACCCAGCAATCTTCGAGACTGATGTGTACATCGCTAATGTCATGGCCGGAGCCATGGATATGACGATGAGCACAATCTTCGAAACCTCCTCGACACCGAACACAATAAAGAGTACGGGGAGAAGGACGGGCGGAGGGATCATGTTCCAGAAGCGGAGGAAGTTCAGTAGCAATGCATTCATACCCTCGAAGAGAGCGACATTCATGCCGATCATCAATGCGATAGTACAGGCGATCGTTGCGCCAATGAACAATCTTCGCAGACTGACGAACGTATCATTCCAAAAAATGACCTTACCGGTTTTAACATCGGCTTCAAAGGCCACCTTCTTGAATGACGTGAACATTTTCGTTGGCGTGGGCATGAGCTTCTCATCAGGATTCTCGCGATTACGAGCCGAGGAGAAGAACAGATATGCTGCAACAAGAATGATGAAGAGTACCAGGCTGAGCATGAGACTCAGTGCGTACGATGGTTTTGCGTGCATCCCCCAGAAGCGAGGGACTCTTATTTTTTGAGCGTTCATATGTCATTTTCAAGCTGTCTCCCGCGTGATTGCGGGTTTGTGTTCTGATGTGTATATTACACATATTTATGGAATTGTCAAGTGTTTGCAGTGCATTCACCAACTACGCCCCGCAAGGTATAAAAAAGCCCCGATACTTGCGTATCGGGGCTGGAATCAGAAGGGCGGAGCTTAGAGCTTCCCTGCCGCAGCTTCTTCCATGTACTTGGTGTTATACCGGAGCTTGATGTTGCGATTGCTACCGAGGACTGATTTGTCTGGGAATTCGATCCCGACGTAGTCCTTGGAACTGGCGCCACTGAAGAGTCCTCGATCGAAACAGAATACCCGGACATGGTCCAAGATCTGCTTCATCTTCGCATCCTTCGTGAACTCGACCGCTTTCGCCGGTTCGTTGAACATGAAGGTGGTCTTCAACTGAGCTTCGAACTCCGCGCGCGTGCAGCCCTGGCTCTTGGCCATGACTTCGAGTGCGTTGTCCGTTTCCTTGCCAGAACCATACATGATCTTCATGACCTCGTACCAGGTCGCCGCCAGCGCTTTCTTCACGCCTTCGGGAGCATCGGTACGAACCACCAGCAAATCCTGGATTTCTCCGGGGATCTGACTGGAGTTGAAGACTTCTTTGGCATTCTTCACTTGCTTGACCGTCATGAGAGGAGGATTCCACGTGACACACGTCGCATTATCCGGACCGGCCGTGAAGATGGTCGCGACATCCGAGTCCGACACATTCTTGGTGGTCACGGATGTAATGGGCATTGCCGGCTTCTGCAGATCGAACGCGCGGTACAGCAAGTAATGCGACACCGAGTTCTCCATAAGAGCGATCTCGCGCCCCTTGAGGTCTGCCACCGTCTTTGCATTCTTCGCCACGATTCCATCATTGCCGTTGGAGTAATCCCCAACGATGAGGACGGTCGTGTCGATACCGCCAACGCATGGACCAGTGAGGGCGTCCATCTGAGTGATCGTTGTCGCCACCACGCTCTTGTCAGAGGTGAAGCGGTTGATCGTCGATGGATAGTCCTGCAGCGGCTCATACTTGATCTTGACCCCGTACTTCTTGGCGTTCTTGGCCAAAATGCCCGAGGAGTCGGCGTAGAACCAGGGCGCCCAGCCCGCGTAAAGCGAGTTGACGAGGATGTATTCTTTCCCATCCTGCGCATGCACCCGGTCAGCCGAGAGTCCGATCACCATCAAGGCGATCGCGGCCAACAGTGTTACTGACAATTTCTTGATCGTTTTCATTCGTGTTCTTTCGTTTCTGTAGTGTATTGTTGTGTATTTCTTGTTGTCTGCACTGCAAACTGCGAAGAGGGTCCCCGGAAAAGTCTCACTCTCCCGGGGACGGTACTACTGAAGCGGACTCAACGATCAGGCGTTCTTTGCGCCCGTGAGTTCTGCTTCTTGATCGAGTTCGAGGGTGATAGCGGCCTTGCGACCACGTTCCATGTCCCGAATCGCTTTCTCGCCCTGCTTGGTAAGGTTATCGCGTTCGCGAATCGCCGTACCCATCTGGTCGAGAGCCTTGATGCGGAATGTTTCAACGTCGTTGAGAGCCTGGATGGCGTCTTTCATCGCCTGGGCCAAGCCTTGATCCGACAGCTGCGCCGAAGCAGACAGCTTATGAATCTCGACTCCCTGCGTCTTGAGCAGGTTCGCGTTGAATGCGATCATCCGATCGCCCACCTGGTTGACCGCCTGAACCTTGTTCAGCACGATCTTCTGTTTGGCCAAGGCCTGAGCGGCAGTGACGCCGATCAGCAGTGCCGGATAGGTGACGTTCTTGCACCGATTGACTCCACGCACCAGCTCCTTGTTGTTCTCAACAAGCACCTCGAACATGATGATGCCCTGTTGATTGACGATGAGCTGCTGCTGAAGGTCGGTAATCCGCTGGCGCAGGCGATAGATGAGCTTCGTGTTGATGTATTTGGCCTCATCGCTTTCCGGTGCCAACGCCGCCACATGCTCTGAGAGCTGCGCGTCGATCAGTTGGCACGTGATGATGAGCTTTTGCAGCTCCTTAGTAGCCGTACGCATCTCCACTTGCTCGGATCGCAATGTGTCGATGTCACGAAGCAGCTCTTGCTTGCTCGTTTCGATCGAGTCGAACAACGATTCGATCACCTTGCCCGAAGATTCGAACTTGGTGAAGTACTTGTTGATCGGCCTGCCGACAAGAGGGAGACCCCCAAATAATCGGCCAAACCAGCCCGCTTCGAAGTTGTAGCGTGCAGGATCAATCTCATCGAACTGGACTTTGAGGTCCGTCAGTTGATCTGCGATGCCACTGCCTTCGCCACCACCGATTTGCCCCAACCGTTTGAGCGGCTGTGAGAGCAACCGGTTCGCAGTCGATGCTTTGCGGACCACATTGGTTCCAACACTCTCAACCGAGAGAGCTGCATCTTCTTCGGCTTGTGCATCCCCCACCTTGATGGCGAGGAGCTTGCCGACGAATTCGGTCGCCTGGCGTTGAAGTTCCGGATTAACGGCTTTTCCCTGCTCCGCTTGCCTCATCGCGTCCGGACCGATCAGCCCGAGGTCGGTACTGAGCGCATCCTTCGTAACGAGTCGCGGAGGCCCTCCTGCCAATGCTGTTTTCTGTTGCGCCAGCAGGTCGGTGTTCTGGGTCGGTTGTATCTGTGTCTGTACCATAGCTTACGTTTCCTTCCTTTGTTCTATTGTTTGTTGTTTGTTTTACGTTGTTTGAGCACCTGGTTGATCCAGCGTTATCGCCGGTTCCCTTTTCTTGTTGGCTCGCGCGATCATCTGATTGAGCAGTTCAAGCGATTCATCCATGGACTCTTTGGGAGTGAGCGATGACGAGCGGTCTTTTATCCGCAACGCTGCCGCACCTGCCTGGTCCATGGCCGCAAGAGCCTCTTCGTTTGCCGCCAGGAGGTCTTCAACTTCCTGGGTGGACTGATCGTGTACGAGAGCCTGTTTCTTGAGAGCTGACAGGTTCCTCTCTTCCGATGCCTTGAGCTTGCGCAGTAACTGCGCCTTCTCATAAGTCTCGATTCGCGTACCAACTTCTTCCCGATCGATGTCGTCAGTGTTCATGAGAAGCACAACGATCCGTTCGAGATTCTCGAGGCCGGCGCGGTACCCTTGTTCAGCAGTACCGACGAAACGGCTATAGGTAAGCTCGTTCTCTGAGAGAACGCGGCGAAACACTTCGACGAGATTTTCAAATTTCTCGGCGAGCTGCCTCACTTGGAGCTGCCCTTGCTTGCATTTGAGCTTTTTGAGATCACTTGCAAGCTGAGCCGATTTCTCTTCTTTGATGCGTTCGAATTCCTCGTGAAGCTGCGCGAAATGCTTGCGCATATACGCATCACCTCCCCGGAAGAACCTCACGCTCCAATTGAGGCCGGCGATAGCAACGCCGGCGATAGCAGCTACTGCAGCTCCGGAGCCTGACGCAAAAAGCGCCAAGCCCGTAGCGGCAACGCCGCCAACAGCAAGCGGGATGAGGGTTAGTGGATGCTGGATGGTTTCAGACAATGCGGCCCGTCGGGCGGCCGCTTCGCTGAAATCCAGCTTATTAGGGCCGTCCTGTGGGGACGTATTCATAGTTTCCTTTCTTTTTGACAGTTAATATGTGTATTTCAAGGTCCGATAAGACTGTCAACTATCCTACACAAATATAAGGATTTGTCAAGTATACTGTGATATTAAAAAACCGCATCTCCCTTCTGGGAAATGCGGTTGTGAACTACTCTTACCGTATCTGAATGAGCTTGGTGACACCACGGATACGATCTCCGAAACTCTGAGTGAAATCACCGAGAGCTTCACGATGGTCCGAAGCGAAGCTTTGCTGGTACATACTGTCCACGGCAGCGATAATGTCTACTGTTCCAATACCGCTGACCTGCCCGTCAGGTAAGCTAGAGGTACGATCGCGTAGTATAGCCAAACGCTTCACTTCTTTCACGATCGCCGGCACCATTGCGCCACTTACAATATCAGAAAGACGGAAGTACACTGTCTCCATTTCCTTACCCGTGTCGGCTACCCGATCGATCTGGAAGATGTTCCTTTTTTCAGAAAACACCTCATTCACGAGCAAGTCAGCGAGCATGTCCAGGTTCGAATCTTTGGCAATAGGGATACCCTTCATGTTCTTCACGAAGATCTCGCGAACAGCCGGACGATCCGGACGTTTGATTTCGACCTGTGCATCGATGCGACCAGGACGTATCACCGCTGAATCAAGGATGCCCGGCTTATTCGTCGCCAAAATGACAATCGCACCTGATTCTCGGACCCCATCCATCTGCGAGAGGAATGCAGGAACGATCGAGCGCAGCACATCACTGCTGATGCCTGAATCTCGCTTGGCCAGAATCGCTTCTGCCTCATCAATCATAATGACCGGTCGGATGCCCCACTTCCTGTAGAACTTCCGCGCGCGGGCAAAAATGTGACGAATCGTCCCTTCTGCGGCACCGACATACTTGTCGAGAATCTCCGGACCGGAGATCAAGATGAATCCTTGCGAGATTGGAGCACCTTTTGCCTTACACAAAGCAGCCATCGAACTGTAGACCGCTTTGCCAAGCATCGTCTTGCTACAACCTGGCGGACCCCAAAGGAGAAATCCATTGGGAGCCTTCATGCGATACGCGGCGTGCGTCTTGGGGTACATTTCATGCATCTCAAGTGCTTCCCTGAAGCGGCTCTTGGCATCCTCTTGTCCGCACACATCATCCCAGGTCACCAAAGTGTCTTCGGCAACCGCGAATGAATCATCATCCAATCCATAGTTCTCGAGAATCACCGTGCCGCTCGCATCGAGCACTACCCGGCCATTGGCCTCGAGCTTACCTCCAAATTTCCCCGAGAACACCGTACGACGGTGACCTTGGAAATCAACTTCAACAAATCCTGCGTCGATGATGCGGTAGATAAAAGCGATATTACCTGAAGGTACCGCTTTCTCGACCGCAACGACTTTGGCAGACTTGGGATCAATCTTGACCACATCTCCTGCCTCTAGTTTGAAGCCGGTGACTTGGATCTCGACCGTCTGACCACCATAAACGATGATAGCGTAGGTACGCTTCTCAGCTTCGGCAAATTCGAGATCGCACACACCTCCTTCTATCTCAGGATCTCCGATTCGATACCGATTGGTGAAGCGCTCTTCCGGAGTTGCTGCGGGGAACCGTACATAGGCCCAGCCCGGTTCTTCCGGTTTGAGCAGAACGATTTCTCCGATACCATTAGTTCTCGAGTCCAGTCCGAAGAACTTGCTTCCTGTAGCAATCCGAACGAGGGTCGATTTTTTGAAACTCTCTGGCCCCTGAATAGGTGACCGCTCGATGAGCCGATGAACCGTGGCGTGTACCAACGGATATGAGGCGCTTGCCTCTTCCTGCGTGAGTTGGATCATACTATGTTGTACCTTTCTTTGCTGTGTGGTTTGTATGTTGTAAAAGACCGCTCTACGGTCCTAAAATCTATTTTGTTTCTAGCATATTTTATAATATTTGTCAATTTATCTCATCTTTGTGTTGGGTGTGTATTAGACCAAAAATAAAAAACCGCCTGAATTCAGGCGGGTGGAGTGGTAAAAAAGTTCAATTGATCACTGAAGCTTCTCAGGTTTCTTGTGGAAGATGGCGGTGTGGCCTTTCGTAGCGCCATACCTCGATTCTCCATTCCCAAACTGCTCGACGTCGGATACGATGGTCACAAGCTCAAGATTGGGATTCCCTTCGATGAAGAGCACAATAGCCTTCCTAAACTCATCTCCCACAAAGGGAAAATGATAGACATTCTGGCCGCAGTGCCGCGGGTAGAGCCGTTCTGCTTCTTGTGCCGTGGTCGGAGGAACCGCTTTCTGACGATTCTTAATCTTATAAGCCACAGGCAGAATCATAGCGAACAAGATGCCTATGATTGCAAGAACGATGATGAGTTCGATGAGCGTGAACGCTTTCGTATTTCTATTTTTCATGGAGCCTTTCTTTCAATAACAAGGGTTACGGACCTTCGCTTGAAAAGTCTTCTGGAAAGAGATTGACATACTCAATCAGAGCTGTCAATGATACACAGTTGACATTTTATTGTATGTGTATTATTTTATTCATAGTAAAACTGTGTGCTCGTGCATACAAGTCCACATTGAAAAAATAGTGAGAATCCCCTATGAACACAACCTCAACAGTCCTCCCTGAAAGAATCCTTAGTATCACCCTCGGCAGCTGGGATCCCCACGGACCTGAAGCGCAAGGTTTCAGGATAAGCCCTCAAGCAATTGCTGCCCTCAAACATTGTGACTGCACACTGACAAAAGAACGATCTCGGATCGACATTGGCCTTTATTCAGATCAATCCTTCGGATCTGATGTGCCACTCTCGCGCCGCGAGATCTATGCTCGCGCTCGCGCGGCAGGCCTCGCCTTGTCCCCTGCAGAAGTCGGTCCTTGCCTGCGTCAAAGCTATGTGGATCAACCCAATGGAGAGCGCATACTCGTGGCCATGGACCCGCTCGCACATGCCCGCGAACCGCTCTATGTGTTCGCAGTCGGATGCGATGAACGCGGGGCCTATCTTGATGTGGACGACGAGAATCCATTACCTTCTCTCTCCGACAAAGTCCGGCGCCTCTGGGCATTCGTCGTGTCGTAAAATTGCTGTTCTCTATCCGCTGTGACTCATACAGCGGATTTTTTGTATTCAAAATAATAAAAAGCCGCAATATTTGTCATTACGGCTGGTTCCTACCCACACTTCACCTGTCCCTAAACACTGCGAAAACGCCATTCGAGATATTGAGGTTCTCTGGGAAATACTTGAGATCAATCATATGATCTCCCGTATACCAGACTGATGAATGATTCTCCTGTGCGGAAAACACTATGACAGGAACAAGATTCGTATGCTCGCGGAGATATGCGAATACAGGCTCGAACCGATCATCATCGCTGGCCTTGAAGAAATACAAGCCTCGCCCCAAAGGAATGATCGAGGCATTCTTACTGAGCTCTGTCGTCAGTAATATGCGCATACTGACCATGTTGGGGACCACACCATCTCCGACGCGATTCGGCGAAGCGTTGGATGACGCATGAGCGACAGCGTTGGTCATCGGTGGAGGTGGTGGTTCGCCCGTTTGAACATCACAGCCATTGCAGGCAAGAATGAGGGGGATTGCGATGATGCACACTACAAGTGATTTCATGCTATTGATCTCTTTCAGTTATATTGGTTTTTTAGTCCTGTGTTCAGAAATACCTGCAAATCACTCTATAATACTATATAGAAATGTCAAGAGCGACCATGAATTTCTGTGTATAAAAATCCCCTGTTCTTGCAAACAGGGGTTGAAGCTATATCGAAGCTTCAGAACGGATCCAACAACAGGACAATCTCCACGCGCGGCAGACGATAGCCATAACTGCGATCGGACTCCCCAGGAACGCGTGGCAACGGCTTTGTTCCGCCAAGACCTTCCGCCCTCAACCGCTGAGCATCGATGCCATGAGTCACCTCAAGGTATCGCGCAACCGATTGTGCACGAGCTAGAGAGATCTCCTTATTGGCATCTTGGTCACCACGCACATCGCTGTGACCACGTACACCAATTCTGAAGTTCGGGTAGCGTTTCATCTTCCCCGCTATCAGGTCGATGGCTTCCTTGCCCTCAAGGGTGATCTCATCAGTCCCACTCTGGAACTTGATCGGCTCAACCTTGAGCGTGCCGACGTCCTGCATGCGTGACCATTGTTCATCAGTGAGCGGATTGAATGTACCACTGTGACCCTGAAGACCCTTGCTTTCCTCTCCTCCAACATTGGCAAATCCAGACTTTACCGCAGTCCCATAGAGATCTGCGATGAAGTCGCTCTTGGTGAGCATGAGTGGATTGCTGTCAGGCAGTGGATTGCGATCGAAGTCTCCAACTTGACGGAGCACCGAAACGGCCGCGTCGATTGTGTCTGCCAGCACCCGCTCAGGCCTTGATCCTGATACTTGAGTACCTGCAACACCAAACCATGTACGAGCATTGTCTGTGAGATTGACCCACGACACGCCCTTGACCATGCTTGCCGCAGAGACCTCGTCAACCTTGAGTTCAGCGGCGATATCTCGTTCCAGCTCCTTGGGTTCGTTCAGGTAATGTTTGAGCACCCTGAAATACGATTGCAGAAGCAGTGAGACAATCTCGGGACGACTATTCATGGTTTGCCGATTGGCCAGAAGCACATCGACGATCACATGATCGGTCTTTTCGCTTCCAAGCAATTTGACTACCCCCTTGATCTCGAGCGCCTTCGAAACCTGCGGCTGCCACAGTGTGGCAACTGAGACTTCGCGACGTTTGAGTTTTCCGAGAGCATCAGCAGAATCCTTGGAATGAATGAGGAGACCGGAGCTTTTGGAACGGAAGAGTGGGATATCGAAGTCGACACCCGCCACCTTGATAAGGTGGTGTGACGGCGAATCCGGAGTGAACGCAACCTTCTTGGTGACATTATTCCGGAGCGCATCGAGCGAACCGATTTCGTCGGCGTACGCCACGATTGCATCTCCACCCTTCGATTCATCAATGACGGAAACGATATATCCCGGATAACCCTCTGGAGCACCATTCAGCACAAAGGCATCTACGGTGCACACAGCCAGATTGACCGAGTCTTCCGCCAGAGCTTTCATGCGAGCTTTATAATCAGCATTATCAGGGACACACTCGACGAGGTATCCCTCATTGAGCATCTCCTTCTTGAGCCGCTGAGAACGGAGTGGGAAATACCCCACCCAGTCATCCACAGCGATGATGATCTTGCCCTTAGTTGCCTTCGCATCAGACATGCGTTTCTGCACATGCTTTGCAATGAACGGCGCGGCGACTTTCCATCCGAAGAGGCCCAGCATCGAGACGATGACGAGGCCGATGAGAACTTTTGTCCAAACTTTCATTGGGTATCCTTGGTTTTTGTTCTGTTGTTGTGTTGTAAGTGTACGTATGAAACTGTGAATGACCATAACATAATCAAACGATAAAGTCAATAGACTGGCAGTTCATATAAAAAACCCCTCTGCGTTGCCGCAAAGGGGTTGTGAACATGGTGCGAATGCCTGCATCACTTGCTGAATGTGTCGGACTCGGCCAGCACATCCTGAAGGCCTTTTTTGACGGCCTCGGGCGATTGGGCGTCAGCATAGTGAGTCTTCCCTGGCTGATTCAGGCTATGACCCGATCCGATACAGAAGCCAATCGTGTGGATGATAACGGGACTACGGTTGATCTGCTCGATCAGGCCATTATCGCCGTCATTCGCTTCTCCGTCAGTGACAACAACCAGGTGGTACTCGCCATAGTTGAGCTGTCGGGCCATCTGGACCTTCAAGCTCTCGAACGCGATCCCCATCGATTGATACAGCGGCGTACCGCTATTAGCGTAGATGTTATCGATCGCCTGATCGAACATCGCCCGGTCACCATTTGACAAGGCAACCCTTTCGGAGATGCCGTTGCTGTCGAAGACGAGCAGGCCAAGGTTATCCTCGGGCTTCAGGTTCCGCGCAAATTCCTTCACCGCCTGCTTGGCGACGTCGATCTTGCGCGAATTCCCGGCACACTTGCTTTCTTGCATGCTACCCGACCCGTCGAAAACCACATAGTAGTTCCGTCGAGTGAGCTTGCTGTCCTGAACGGGCGCCGATGCTTGTTGCGGCACCTCCTCAGACTGAATCTGAGACTGCTGCACCGAGCCTCCCCCTTGGGAAGGGTCGCATCCTGCAACCCAACAAAGGAGTGCCGCCGCCACGAAAGGCATGATGATTTTATTCATATGGTATTCCTTTTGGGGCGATGGTTACTTGACCGGCACGAACACGTCGGATTCTGCTTCCACGTTGGCGATACGGAAGACAACGCGCATATTGGCACGCCATTCCGCTTCATTTTCAGAAGCGAGAGGCTCGCCTTTGTACACGCCGGCTTTCTCGACACCTTTCTTCGGCTTCATAGCGCCATGCCCGACCGTAGTCACCTGACTCTCATCGAGACTTACGCCTTTGCTCTTGGAGTATCCAACGAGCCCGTCACGTACACTGTTCGCGCGATTGAGCGACAGATTGATACCGGACTGCTTGCGCTGTCTGGCTTCAACCATGTTGCCACTCTTGAGCGAGGTCAGGTAATTGTTCGGGTCGCTATGACCTTCGACCGTGAGGATCGCTCCCCGATAGGTCGAAGCGAGCTCAATGACCTTATCAAACTGATCCTTGTATTGAGCAGGATCGAAGTCCACGAGCTTGGGTTCGAATACCACCTCGAAGGTGAAGACGCTTTCCAGCGCATCCCCCTTCTTGGCGACCAATGCGGCAACCGCCGCCGGATCGAAGCGAGAACTTTCTGCTTCAACCACGGTATTCCGCAAACCCGACTTGATTTTCTCATAGTCGAATCCTGCGGACGCGAGCGTTGATTTGCTGGCGAGCAGCCCGAGCTTGATGAGCGCCTCCTGGTTCTCAGAAGACACCTTCTCGAAGCGACGGGGGTAACTGGCATCAGTGAAGAACTTGACGTTCCCCTGGTATCCGACGAATGTGCAGTCTGCGAGGAGGCCTTTGGCATCATCGATCGCGTCCTTGCTGTCCAGGAAAACCTGGGCGGCGGAGGCCATGAACTTCTGATCTTTCGAGGCGTTCGCAAGCTGTTCTTCTGCAACCATGAGCGCATTGACGAACGCTTCGACTTCTGTCGGATGATCACGGAGATAATCCGCGCGCACCGCATAGACGTCGGCGATCACCCGGTCCGCAGTCTTGGTAGACATGAGGTACCGCGCGCCTTTGACTGTCTTCTCTGCACCGCTGCCGATCTTGCCGGGTCCACCGGTAAGCTGCATTGCGTCTGGCGATATAACGAAGGCCGCATCAATCGAGGTGTCGGACCGGAAGGCTTCAGCGGGACTGTTGTCAGTACCGGTGATATCCTTCACATACTTGATCTTGACCTGACCGATATCCACGCCGGCATCCTTGAGCGTTTGCACAAGGAAGTCGACGTGAGGGCCATAGGCTTGAACCACAATCGTCTTACCCTTGAGATCAGAGGCCTCCTTGATAGTAGGCTTGACCACGAGGACATCGCCGCCGGACGACCAGGTCATCTGATAGATGACGATCGGACGGACGCGAGGATCCTTGAGGGCAGATAGCGCCTGATTGATCATACCGACCGTACCACGAAGGTATGGTTGGCCTGACATATAGTCTTTGATCTGATCCGGGAAGACATCCTTGCGGATAATCTTGAAGTTCAGCTTCTGAGCGTTGAACAGACTTCCCGGTTGAGTATTCACTGCGCCACCATTGGCGTGCAGTGTAGCGATATCGCCGCCCCAGGTAATGACCGGGAGCTCGATGGCGCCAGACTTGACCGGACCGACTGTGCCCGTAACGAGCTGATCGAGCGGTTTGTTCTCAATGTATTGCGCCGCACTTGCGGTGAGTCCAATCATTGCCGTTATGAGCATCGCGAAGGATGCAATCATCTTCTTCATAGTACTGTTGTGCCTTTCTTGGTTTCGTTGTTTGTTTGCCAGTGTTCTGACGAAATAGCTGAGCACAATGCAATTATTTGCACCATGTTGTCAATGAACACCTTTGTACGTGAAATTAGCAGAATAATCGAGTTTTGTCAAGTACCACACAGCACATACTCTCACCTGACACCAAACCTTGACAAAACCTCATATTCGGGCTAATTTTCAAGCAGATCTTGGCTCAACAAAGCCAAGTGCTCCAAAGAACTATGAAAAAGATCAAAACGCTGGTTATTACCCGGAAGACGGCTTTGCCAGTGGCTATCCAAAAATGCATTGAAGCACTGGGCAGTATCGCTGCCCCGCACATAGCGGAAGTGAACAAAATCGCCGACGCTCAACAATTGCTCAAAACCGAACAGCCGAACCTCATCCTCATCGACGGGGACTACGGCCTATTGGACAGCGAACGCTGGATTGCTCTGTCGAAGCTCACCCCCACCGCACTCAAGCTTCAACTGCTCGAAAATGATCGTGAGTTGCCGGAGAGCCTGCAAAAGCTCAAGTACCTCCGCGCCCTCAAGGAGGACGGTGTGGCTGTCGGTATCTTCATCGACAAGCCGAGCGAAGCGGTCATCAAAGAACTCGGTCGCCTCGGTGCTACATTCGTTCGTCCGAGTCTGAGCAGCATCACTTCAGGTGAAGCATCCTTCTTCCAGCTCATCCAGGGCGGCAAGACCGTATTGGCCGGCCTGCAGGATATCGGCAAAGCCTTGCTTCCCAAATAATCGTCACCTCGTACGACATAGCGCGCACCATCTCGATGCGCGCTTTTTATATACTTCTAATATTTCCTCACCACTCCCGTCACCACTGCCGCTATCTTGATGTCATACTCTGGATATATCGGCTTATACTTTTTGTTGGCAGGTTCAAGATAGACCTGATTTCCCTTCTTACGAAAATACTTCATAGTCCATCCTCCGTCCACTTCGGCGATGACGATGTCGCCTTCTTTGGGGTTCGACGCGCGCTCCGCAACCACCAAGTCTCCTTCTTGGATGCCTGCTTCTATCATCGAGTCTCCTTTGACCTCGAGCAGGTAGGTTTTATCTTTGTCATTAATAAGATACTCATCGATGCTCAAGGTATCGAGCACCGTCTCTTCCGCCACCGTCGGGAATCCTGCCTCGACGAGTCCGAGCATAGGCACCTCTCCGATGAGTTTGTTTGGGATGAGGCGTCCGCTCGAGTCCTTGTCGAGCACACCTTCTCCAACAAGCTTGTTGATCAGTTTGTAGACGGCATTCTTGGACTTAAAGCCAACGAGAGTCATAATCTCTGCATATGTCGGCATGCGTTTGGTCCTCTTGTAGAATCCAAGTATTTTGTTTTTGTATTCAGTAGTCATATGCTCTGGGCAGGGCGTATATACGATAACTATACCATCTAGAACGCAAAGGCGAATACTCTCCCGAAAACACTCTCCGTCCTCGTCAGACGACGAAGCTGTTCGCTCAACATTTTGTGGCGGAGCGCCTGTCGGCGGTATGACACTCCCTTGATAATACGAAGATCGATGTCTTGATTCAACCTCTCGATCTCCATGCGGATAGTTTTGATAACTTGGTGTTTACTCATGGTGGTGGGGGCTTAAACTTGTATGCTATAAGTATAGGTGAACAATCGTTCACCTGCAAGTGGAAGCTGGGGATAACCGGGGGTGCATTACTCCCGAGCAATCCCCAGAGGGGATAACCCTGAATCTCCTAGTACTTATTGCGTATAATCCATTGAGCCGGCCTACCTTTCACCTGAATATACTTCTCTACTTCCGTATAATTGCCAGCTTTATCATATGCACGCAAATTCACAGACACCAATCCCGGATCAGTGAATGGTACATACGTCTGCTTTCCTACCGGGAGATACAGATCACTTCCATCTATGTCGACATACATCGTACTCTGTAGACCACTACCCGTATCCTCTGCCTCAAACTCGAACCTCACCACGTCGCCCACGTCGACACTATCCGCACTGGATCTGATTACTGCACCCGTCGGTGGAGCAGTATCGATCATAACCCGGTAATGACGCACCTCGCCAAGTTTACCCGCAACGACAGGAGCCACATGAAAATAGAAAATCCCATCACTAGGAGCAAGGAGTGTTGCGTTCTCCCCTGATGAGCGTACACCTCCCACAGGGATCGTGCTGGAATCCTGATCGAGCGCATATACAAACTCTGTCGTGCTAGCTGAACTGATCCAAGAGAACTCGAGCTTTCTCGAAGCATACCAACGGCTTCCATTGGGATGTGTCGGAGAATGCACAATGAGGGTGGATGCAACATTATCTATGAAGCGGTAATTGCCATCAACCGCGATGCGCAAGACATTAGTGCCGAGCCCATCATTGGCGAGCACCTCTGTCTCATCTGTAAAGATAAAATCCGTAGAACCCGCTTTCTTCGGCTTGAAGATAATATTCGCAATCACACCCGATGAGCCGGAGAAGCCCGGAGACACGAGTCCGCATGCAATCCTCACTTTCCCCTCCGAAGATTCTATACTCCTCTCCAAGAAGTGGGTACACAGTGAATTCTCGGTGCGCATATCCATTACCTCGATAATATCGGGATCATACTCCATGATGGCAGCAACCGCATTGATTCGCTCACTGCCCGTGTTCACAAGAATAGCGACACTGCGCTCGAACCTAACATCAAAAACTCCCTGCTCAGGTTGAAGACGCATAGTTGAGTTGTACAATATGTACGGGATTGGTCTGAGTTGGGCATATGGCACGAACGGTACACGCGACAAAATGACCATGGCTGCAGCAATCAGAAAAGCAAACGTAGCGAGCGACCAGTAATAATAACGCGTACGCAAGGCCGCGGAAGGATGCTTCTGTATGACAGCAAACGCGAAGACCGCTAAAGCAAGTAGAATGATGCCCATGCGTACAGGGGCAGAATATCCATGATACGGGACAAGAATGAGCGCGCCTCCTGGATTCGTAGCCTCTAGACCAGGGAACTGCACATTCTCAACTTGGTAGTACGGACCCTTGCCCAGACGGACCAGTGTGCCTGTCTTACCGAGGCGTATCCAGTCTGAGTCTATATTGAAGTACGAGACGATCATCTGCCGCATCTCAGGGTCCGAAATAGAAGAACCATAAATACCATAATCTCGTGTATAGAAAATAACTTCTACACCTGGCCGCATGTAACGCTCAGCAAAACGCTCAGCATAAGGATCATCCATGAGATAGTTCGCAAAAACCGCCCCGAGCATCGTACCACCAGCATCATATACGTGCCTACCCGTCGTCATCAGGAGCTGTACAGGATCAAAACTACTCGCTTCCACCGACGCTACTTCACGTGCACCGGCCCTGATCGCACGCCCTTGAGGTGATGTCAGGAAAACATTCTCACCCGTACTCGATGCGCTCCGAGTACGGGTGAGAATGATACCGTGAGAGTCAGCGAATCCCATCAGACCGATGCTTCGCGCATCCTTTTCTGCACGAAGAAGCTCTAGGATAGCAGAAGGATTACCTGACGATGCGGCTTCTTGGAACCGTTCCGTATTCGCTACAGCATTCCCTTGTGTTATTAGATAGGATTTGTCCGTCGAAATTCCTCTATCAAAATCCTGACGCGAGTCCTGCGTCTTGGAAGAGGTCCAAAAACAGGTCCCGTACATGACAACAGCAGTCAGTAGAACAAAGACACCCACAGCAGATGCAGAGGCGATTCGCAAAGATGGAGAGTTCCAAAAGAATTTTCGCCGAGAAGGCTTCATAGCTGGTACAAGTATAGCAGAGTACTGAATCACGACGAACCTTCTAATCCGGATTGACAAAATAGATATATCGTTATAATGTACTCTTCAGCTGAACCCCACAAAAAAGGACACCCTATGCTCGGAGAAATTCAAAGCATCCTACATGTCACCGATACCGGATTGGTCGGCAGAGTCGACTATGCCCTGCTCAGCTACGAGCGGTTGCACTACCTCGCCTATGCCTGCGTGCCCGTCAAACCACAGGTCGAGGCTGTTCGTGCTCGTAACCGCGAAGACCTCATAATCATGGCACTCGAACGGGCTGAAGGTTGCCAGCTCCGTCAACGGATCCTTCTTGAAGTACGAACATGTCTGGCATACCCCGATGAGATCCTTCCTGGAGATGCACACCTCATCGAGGCGCACATCGAATGGTTCCCTGCCTGGGGAAAATCCCCCGCCTACGGCAGGACCTACCGGCACAGCAAACCAGGCCGATCGCAAGTACTTTCGGACCTATTCGCGGCGCATATCGCAGGAGACCTGGAAACAGTCCTGGCTCGCCCGCTCAGAAATGCACCGCCGGGAGGTCACATCGAAGTTCCTCAGCGACAACACGTGTACAGCCTGAACAGAGCATCTGGATTGTCTCGCGCACCCACGTTGCTCCTTCATGCGTGAATGACACCATCGCCCACCGCCTCTATTTTGAGGCGGTTTTTTCATGCTCGATTCTAGAGCTCTACATGGGGCTCTTTATGAATATGCGGACACAAAAATATGCTTGACAAATGCATATATAGTATGCTATAATATACACAGAAGGATTAGAGTGATTCTGTGGGGCTTGTGCCCCATGGAGTTAGATCATTCGAGATCTTTTACAACCTTACCATCGGGATAACATCCCAAGGAGGTTCAGATGACAGCTACGAATTCACCGGCAACCACAACCACTGCCTCAATCAAGCCATTTGGCGATCAGGCTCGAATCGGACACGCAACAAACTGCCACACGGTCCTCGCGAAGTTCTACTTCACGAATCCCAAGCATATCCCCCCGGGAATCCCCGAGGTGACTCGCGCGGAGAGCACCGCGATCGATGCGGCTCATATCCGCTTCGCATACGAAATCAAGCAGGGGCAGTTGGCCCAGCCTGGACGGGTGCGCGAAGGTCGCGTGGACACTGGGGTGCAGTTCATCAACAATCTGCACAATGTTCACGGAGGTTGCTTGGTGCGCGGGCTCTGCAACGCCAACATCGGCTACTTCGTCACTCACTGCCATTGGTTTCGCTTGAAGAGCGACACTCCGCAGAAATCTGACAAGTACGTGGTAGTCCTATGCTTCAGCACCGACTCGGAGAAGAAACTCGAGACGGGCCGAGCAACTCTCGAAGCTCGGCGCGCGCTCGCTTCGACCTGCTGGCAATGGCTTCACGCCTATACAAACCCCAACGGGGTCATCACGCTGAACTTCGGGGGACGCATGCCCGATGGTAAGCCCAAAAACACGGTGGTCGTGCGCAATGGATGCCTTACGGCAGCGCAGATCATCGAACCTGTCACGGAGGAACAGGAAGAGGGTTAATCCCTTATCCCTCCAATCACCGAACCGGCAACGCATCACGCGCTGCCGGTTCATTTTTTATATTTTATTGTATCGCTCCTACATGTTTTCGAACTGACCAAAACCGGAATCTTTCCTCGAAGTATTAACTTCTGCAAAATACTCTATCGTGCGCGAGATAGGATCTTTGCTGAGCAGTGACGGCGTATCCACGACTCCCTCAGCGATGCCCTCGGGAGGACGCCCTGAAACCATATTGAATAGATGAGAGAGGAATGTCGTAGCATACTCCCCCTTATTGAGACTAAAACGGAAACTGACACCTTCCGGAGAGAATGCTACAGAATCAATAGCCGCCTTCTCCAGCGCACGCACCCGTCGCTCTTGAAGGATGATGGTGCGGAACGGCCTCAAATGCTGGAATTGCGGAGGATAGTATTTTATGGAGGTGAGCAAGCGGGCATAGAAATCAACATCTTCTTTCTTGGTACTCAGCAGGAGGGGCAATTCTGGCGGGACCGGCTCCCCTATCTGTATATATGTCGATATGCTCTCGTTGAAAAGGAGTGAAGAAAAAGCATACACCCACAAGGTTGCCTGTTCCTGAACCGCGAGCAATGCCCCGAGATAATCCTCAGGCTTGCTGATGAGGTGATCAACGATTTTGTTCTCATTGGCCATGATCAGCGGAAACGGCTCGATCAGTGCTTTGACCGCTGTCCAATCAGGAACAACAGCTGCAATATTTATGCGGAGGCGATTGAAATACGGTACCTCCCGCTCGCTCGCAACCGTCAGATATTTGATGATGGTTTCCTTGTATCTGCCGCGTGCTATATCAAATCCGAGCTCATGCGACATGAACCGAGGCACGCCAAATCTTTGGAGATAGTAGAAATTGTAAAATCCAGTCTCTGCCACGCGGCGCTCCTGCGCCATGAATGCTTCCTGATCGACCATACCCTGAGTGCGAATGAAGAGGGTGAATCGGTTGCCTTTGAGACCACCTTTGCTGACACCACCCTTGCCATAGCGCATATCCTTGAGGAAGTAGTGCGGCGATGAAATAGTCGCGAGCTTGCTACTATCTACTCCGTGAAAGGAAATCGCTTGTGAAGTGATGGCATTCTTATCTTTGAGGCCCGCGTAATGAATGTCTTGAGGAGAACACCCGATACGCTTGGCCATATCTTCAATAGCGTCAAATGTCGAGATGTTGCACTTGACCAGTGTCGCAAAAATAATCCTCTGCTTCTCAGCACCAGGCACCTGAACAGGCACCGCTTCAGGAGTTACTGGAGCATCAATCGTAGATACCGTGCCATCAGGACCAACCTCTTCCACGATGAAGTCACTCGGGTAAAGCTTGAGATATCCCTGCGGACATGATTCTTTGCCGGGAATGACGATGCCAAAATCACGGAGAAACGCGGCATCTTCGATACGCGATGACTCGGCAAAAAGCTCGGGATTCGTTTTGAATGTTTCGTAGAGCTTGAGCTGCTCCTTCCTTTTGATCTCCATCCTGTCCATATGCGTTCAATTGTAGCAGAGTAGCTATCAAATTGCCGCCCCCTTCTTTTCCTTCTGCTCAAACATGAGGATATCGTAGCCCGAACGCATACGATCCTCTTTTTTGATACCGAGAGACTCGAAGAACCTGAACATTTCTTCTTGCATGCTTTCCGAATCCCCTTCCTCAGCAAGACGCTCCATCTCAATGAATGAACCTAGATCAGTCACCTCATCGATACAGATCTCACATCCATTGTGATGTGTGATGATACGGGTTTTTGCAACGCTAATCGCTTTTTGATAACCCATGAGAAAAAGGGCTTGTTCGAGAGGCTCCTTGGCACTGATTTCCACTTCGTGCTCGATGGCGTCAAGATCGTTTGCCATACGCTTCTTCAGGGTGAAGAGGATCTTCTTACCATCCTTGATCCTGATACGCAGGAATACACTATTCGTACGAAACTTCTCCAGTGAACCGACATGTTCAGCATAGACGACATCTTCCTGGGTGACAGATTTCTCGAAAACACAGTCGAAGGCACGCAATTTTTCCATAACCTGCTCCTTGTCTCTGAGACGCGCCTTGATCTCTACTTCTTTCATGGGATCTTATTTCTTGTGATGGATCAGGATATTGTTCTGATCAGGATCCTTGATGACAGCCATCTTGCATGTTGGATAATCCTGCGGTTCGAGCTTGAAGACAACACCTGCAGTCTTGAGCTTTGCGATAGTAGCGTCAAAATCTATAGTCTCGAGGGCAATGACCGCACCATCCTGTGACGGCTTCCAGTCAGGCGAACAGCCGATCGCCAACGACCCTGATCCGATGTTGTATTCGATCCACATAGAGTCGGGCTTATCACCCGGAAATTCCTCGTTTGGTTTGAGACCGAGTATTCCCTCATAGAAGGCGCGCGCCTTCTTGATATCAGTGACCGCGTATATGGTGAATGCGATGTCTTTGAACATGGTTGTGCAGAATTATTTGTATAACCTATCTACTATTTGCCTTTATTCGTAAATCCCTCGAAGGCCTTGAGCACTTCTATCGGTGTCGCAAAGATGATGGTGTTGGACTGATCCGAGCTCACATCATTGATCGACTGGAGCGTACGTAAATGGAGTGCTCCAGGAACGGCAGAAAGTATGCGTGCAGCACCAGCCAAATTTTCTGCGGCGGCAAGCTCTCCTTCAGAGGTGATGATGACTGCTCTCTTCTCACGCTCTGCCTCTGCCTGACGAGCTATGACTCGCTCCATATCGGCTGGTAACTTCACATCCTTGAGCTCGACATTGCTGACCTTGAGTCCCCATGCATCAGTCTCTCGATCGACGATGTCCCTGATACGATCAGCTATCTTGTCCCTGTTGGCGAGAAGCTCGTCGAGGGTTGCTTCACCTACGATGTTCCTCATGGTCGTCTGGGCGTACTGAGATATAGCATAGCGGAAATCCTCCACCTCGAGGATGACCTTATCAGCAGCTGATACCTTGTAGTAAATGACGGCATTCACATTGACGGAGACGTTGTCACGAGTGATGGCATTCTGATCTGGCACATCGACCGCTTTGACACGAAGATCGACTTTCTTCATTTGCTGGAATACAGGAATGACGAGTCTCCAACCGGCTTTCTTGATGCCTGTATAGCGGCCCATGGTGAGCATAACTCCGTTCTCATACTGGTTGACCTGGCGCAAGCTGACCAAAAGTATGACGGCGATGATTATGACAATGGATGTGATCATGTGGATATATTATCGCTGATAAATATCAAAACGCTTCTCTATATATTCCGCAGTATAGTACAAAAAAGCCGCATCGGGAAGCGGCTCTAGTCTACGCTGCTAGACCGAAGTCCAACATCTTCTTCTCGATATCAGCAGCAAGCACTTTGAACTTCACCGCATCTCCAAGCGTATAGCGCTTGCCCGTCTTCTGTCCCACGATCGAGTAGGTCTTCTCATCGAATACATAGAAATCATTACCGAGGTTACGCATACCAATCATGCCTTCGGAGCGAGTCTCCTTCTCTTCGACATACATGCCCCACTTGGTCACACCTGAGATAGTGCCTTCGAATACCTGGCCGACGCGAGTACTCATGTATTCAACCTGCTTGAGCTTCTTGGAAGAACGCTCCGCGTCTGCAGCGTCAATCTCACGAGCTGTCGAAGTCTCGGCAATCTTCTGGAAAACAGCGATATCAGTATCGCCAAAAGGCTCATGCTTGAGATGCTTCTCGAGAATGCGATGAACCAAGAGGTCCGGATAGCGACGAATCGGTGAAGTGAAGTGTGTATAAAAATCGAATGCCAATCCGAAGTGACCAATGTTTTTGGTAGAGTAAACTGCCTTCTGCATGGAACGGATGACAGCGATACTGATAAGTGGCTGCTGCGGCGTACCTTCGATGGCTTCGAGGAGCTGGTTGATATCGTGTGCATTGACTACTCCGTCCTTGTGCTTGAGATCGAACCCGAGTGCACGCACAAAGATAGCTAGATCCTTGATACGCTCACGATCAGGCGTGTCGTGGATGCGATAGATAGCACCCGTATCGCGCTTCCCCTTCTTGATGATCTGATCATAGACATACTTGGCAACCTCACGGTTGGCGAGAAGCATGTACTCCTCAACGAGCTTGTGTGTATCGAGACGCGGCTTGACGTAGACGCCGATCGGCTTGCCCGCTGGGTCGAGTCGAAACTTGACCTCATCCTGTTCGAACTCGATAGCTCCCTTGGAAAACTTTTCCTTCTGAAAGATCTTGGCCAAACGATTGAGCGTAAGCATCGCATCACGATACTTCATGCCAGCCTCAGCTGACGCTGCGGTTTGGAGCCCGCTCGAGTATTTGTCCATATTGGCCACATCTCCATCAATAGCAGCCTGGGCCGTCTCATAGGTGAAGCGGTGCGTCGAATTCATGATGGTCTTGCCGAACCAACGATCTTTGATCTGCGCTTTGTCATCGACAACGAAGACAGCCGAGAAACTGAGTTTGTCTTCTTGCGGATTCAAGCTACACACATCATTGGAAAGCACTTCAGGGAGCATGGGGATGGTGCGATCGACGAGGTATATAGAACACCCACGTTTGACTGCTTCTGCATCGAGCGCAGTTCCTGGGCGAACATAATGAGATACATCTGCGATGTGAACGCCGATCTCATAAAGCGGTCCCTTCGCCTCAAATTTCGCCGCTTCTTCGTCGGTCAACAGCTTGAATGAAATTGCGTCATCGAAGTCCTTGGCATCAAATGGATCGATAGTGAATGTTGGCGTCGTACGCATGTCGCGGCGCTTGGCGATCTCTTCAGCAGTGATCGCCTTACCAGATCTCCCCATCTCCTCAGCCTCCTTTTCAACAGCTGCAGGAAATCCGACCTCGAAACCTTTTTCAAGTACGATAGATTCCATCTCCACATCATTCACACCCTTCTTACCGAGAATGCGAACTATCTTTCCCTGAGGATTCTTCTTTGGATCAGTCCATGGCAAGAGCTCCACCTGGACCTTGTCATCTTTATTCGCCTTCTTGGCTTCATCAGCAGAGAGTTCGATCTTCACATACATTTTACGATCATCGGGAACGACAACCATCTTGCCCATATCCTCGCCGAGGATGCCAACAAATCGATCACGAGCACGTGAAATAACACGCACCACTTCTCCCGTGCGTTCAGTCTTACCCTGCTTTACCTGCGTTCCCGTGACACGCACCTCCACGCTGTCCTTATTGAGTGCAGTATTGAGGAGACCTGGCTCTATGTATATCGATTGATCTTCGTGGGCAGGATCGTCAAGAAAACCAGCCCCTTTAGCTATGGTGCTGATCTGTCCTACGATGAGGTTGCCTGCCTTATTAGGCTGAGAATCCATGAGAGGGATACTATAGCATTTTATGCGTAAAAAAGCCCCGTTTCCGCGTTTATCTGAACAATGCCGTCCCACTGTCATACTTGAGCCCGAGGATGAGTTCCCCCTTGCTCGTGAAGTGGTACGTCGCCGTATTGGTGAGAATCTGGGCAAATTCTGCTTCCTGGGACCCTTCACAGTACATTTTTGTCGAAATCATCTTGTCGAATGTAATGGCGCCGTCTTTCGCCATATATTCTCCTCCTATACTGTTACAGTCGGTCGACGCGGAAAACCTGGTACCCGTAAATGTGAGTACAAATCTTCCTGGAGACTTGGGCACAACCTCTCTCTCATCATTGTACGAGGCACTGATCCAAGACCAGCTCTTCATGTCGAGCTTCATCTGTGCAGGATTTGCCTCCCCTTCGAAATCTGTGACAACCTCACCAAACTGCATAGATACCGGATCGAGGATGAGCCTCAAACTCTTACCGACCGATGGTTTGACGGCAAAGCTCTCTCCTGGGGCGCGGTCGGCATAGGTGACGATGAAAGATTTTCCTGGGCCGCTCTGGATATTTTGCGGAGCGATGCGGTCTCCGAGAATCATTCCCTGTGATCCTTCGTACCCGCCTTCTTTGTTGAGAGCGGCAACCACATAGTAGAACGTGGCGCTACCACCCTGTTCCTGGGTCACAAGGAAAGCTATATCATCTCTCCCATCCCCATCGAGATCTTTGATGAGCTCATTGCCAAAATAGCGCGTAGTGATCTTTGATGCTGATCCAGGCATGATAGTGAGCTCCGAAACACCTGCCTTGAGGGTGATAAGCTGACCCTCGATCACATAGGTTGCACCAAGAGGGCTTGTAGCAGGAGCCTGGTCACCCTGCTTCTCAGTGTAGATATAGTCATTGAACTTCACGAAACCCCAATACCCCGCAAGCAAGACAAGAAGGATGAGAAGGACGATACCCCTACCGATAAAAAACCTGCGGTGCCCCGAGAGTGGTGATGTATTCATATCCTTTATCATAAAGCATGTAGAGACGGTTGCCAATGCGTCGCGGTGCGCTATACTTACCCGCATGAAACTTCCAACCCCAGCACAGCGCCCGCTCTATATTGGCTTCGGCATCGTCGCGCTTCTATTCATTGCAACTATCACATACTCACACATACGGACAAACACACTATCCAAAAGAATCGAAGCCTTGTCTATGGATACTGCAACTCTCGCTTCCAGTCTTGCCTCAACTACCGAAGTGCTCCGTGCAAGTATCGATCAGACTCACACCAGCCTGACGAGCGCACTGTCAGAAGAACAGGCCAAGGTCAACAGGATCAGGCGAGAGCTCGGCGGGTTCGAAGACCAAGTAGGCGATCTTTCTGGAACCCTGAATACCCTCCAGAAACTATCTCAGACGGACCCTGAACTCCTCGTCAAATATTCCAAAGTCTATTTCTTGAGTGAGAACTATGTCCCTATCCGCCTTTCCGAAATTCCGAACAAATACCAATACAGCAATACAAAACAGCTCCTCATTCACGCCGACGTCCTCCCACATCTCACCACCATGATCGAGGCGGCCTCATCTACAGGTGTGAAGCTCTATGCGTATTCGGCCTATCGTTCTTTTGCTGAACAAAAAGCCCTCAAAGGAAACTACACGGTTGCATATGGAGCAGGCACAGCCAATTCATTCTCTGCTGATCAAGGGTACTCGGAGCATCAACTTGGCACCACACTCGATATCATAACTCCAGGTATCGGCGGTGTATTGGAAAGTTTTGACAAGACCGCAGCATATCAGTGGATGCTCAAGAATGCCTACAAATACGGGTTTGTGCTCTCATACCCACAGAACAATGGATACTATATCTATGAACCGTGGCACTGGCGCTTCGTCGGCGTGAAGCTCGCTACAGATCTGAACAAACAGGGCAAGAATTTTTATGACCTCGATCAGAGGAAGATCGATGAGTACCTGGTATCGATATTCGACTAGTGTATCTAGATACTAGAAGTAACGGACTCTCTGCAGATGTCTTTTCTCGTCTTTGATTTCCGTGCGGGCATGAAGAAAACGGGTGTTATCGAGGAACAAGACCGAACCGCGCGGCAATGACACCGATGTGACACAGGCTGGATTAGCGATCTGCGCATCGAGCGCATCGAGAGCCTGGATATGCTCAGCTGACAACTCGGATTCGATGATGCACTCTCGTCTATACGCGATGCGATTGCCCTTGAACAAAATCGGGCCCGTAGAATACTCACGATCCTTCATGAATTCTTTTGGTATTTTGACTTTGACGTCGTGTGCGAGTAAGTCCTTAGTACGCCGATCGAGAAGAGAAAGGATATCATCGATATCGATCATCTTACTGATGCCGCCCCCGAACCTATCTGGATGAATCACGTACAGAGCGACATACGGAGGAGGCGGAACTTCAAAAGAACAATCTGTATGGAATACAAATTCCTCCATCGTCTGTGAGCGAGCCACGGTCTCGGAAGACTCACCAGGCTTTGGTTTGATATCCCATACATATGCATTATTACCATTGTGACTATGAGGCTTCCCAACCTTATGGATGAGGGAGAGTACATCGATCTCCTTTTCGAATTGAGCCAAGAAGACCCCATGCTTAGTCATCTCATTTTTGTACTGTGAGACATCAAAGTCGTTCTGGTCTATATATGTGAAGGTTTTGAGATTATTTTCTTTCATGTCATTTTTCCTGCATAGGCTGTATAAAACGGGCAAAATCATGCTTATGGGTATGGGATACACGATACAGTCCCGGGCCGAAGAATGCATCATCCCACATAGGAAGGACTCCTGCTAGATACCATTCATTGACCTTCCGCTTGAGTGGATCCCAAAAACGAAACTTCTTCTGAACTATATATGGCTGAAGCAGTGTATCAGGACGTTTGAGAATAGCTTTCCAAACTGCAGGCTCCTTTTCTTTGCCGATATATAACCCATCGGCTTTTCCTGAAATCGCTTTCTTCCCTACCCATTTGGATCGATCTTTCTCGGCTTTCGAGAATATTTTTGGATGCGTGTCACTCGTATATGTCGGGATCACGAACCCTGTGAGCAAAGCTGTTTCAGATGCGGTCAGATATCTCCTCATGATGCGGACATCTGACAGGACCGAGAGGAGCCTCTTGTCATGGACGATGAATAGCGTACGCGGGTCATTGAGGATGGTGGTGCCCGATATGATCGCATCACAAATAACCTTCAGGTGTTTCTCCACCTCATCCTGATGGAGCTCGAGCACTACGGTTGGATACTTTTTGAGAATCTTCTTCAGATCTTTCACCCCGAAAAGTTGTGCGCTCGGATATTCCAAGAGAAATGAGTGGACATCGTATCCATCTTCACGGTCTTTGATCACAGGCACATCTTGTGTACCAAATCGCTCCTTCATACTGTTTTTGAGATTCTGTATCCCGCGCATCTGAGAATACATAGGAAAAAGACTTTGGAATGCTTCGTTCATATATATGCTCATGAAGAACCCATTGAAGATGAACCGAGCATTGATCTCACACAAGAGCGGCTGTCCGACTTTCGTATAGATATAATCGGGTCTGATAGCACCGACCCGATATGGACACGAGGATATCCGGCGAAGCTGGGTCGCTACTTCTTTGGCAAGGGGAACTCTTTTCTGTATATCCGTATCACTGAAATAGTTTTCGACTATTCCGGTAAGTGCTTTGTGAAGAACCCTCTGCACCTGCACAAATGTGTCAATCTCCTTCCGTGAATGCACTATCGGAAATGGATAGAACTCATCGGCATATCCGTTGCGAAAAAGTGCTTTGGGAGAGAGCTTCTTGATCAGCTTGAACCGCGTGTCTACATATCCATCAACTGTGATCGTTTTTGGGATTCGGAAATAGGGCATGATACTACAATCTTATTTTTCTGTATTCTGTTTGACCCTGAACTTCACGATCTTGGTGATCAGTCCGAATGGAATCGGCTTGTCCAAAGGGAATTTGACGGTACCTTTGGATGTTTCGTATTTCGACAGCTCTTTTTTGAATGCCGCAATAGCACCTGAACCGGGATACAGCCCTATATGATACTCGTATCCCCCGAAGTGGATGAGGTTTCCCTTCAGTACAAAAGTTGGGATACCATACTTGATCGCCTCCTCCGCTTTTGGTGCCGCTCTATGGATAGTCGCACGAATCTGCTGAAGAAGAGCTTGCGTCTTCGCAGGATAGTTCGCAATATAGAAATCTATGGTTTTGTAACTCTTCATTTTCATGACGCTATCTTAGCATGAGTCGTACTATATTGACCTCCCCTCTTCCCGTAGGACAAATCTATACAAATACATCATTGCATGATAGAATTTTCGCAGATACCCTCATATGAAAACTCGCGCATGGATTCCTTTCGCCCTTGCAGTCGCATGCTTGGCACCAAGTCTGGCATACGCTGAACCGTTTGATTCCCACGATGTAACTCTCGTGGTTCATACCATCGATGACGCAGATGTCCCCGACGTGGTACTGCTCGACGGGAATCTCCGTATTCACATGGACACCAATACTCCGATATCCCTCCGGGATCTCGTACTATCATTCCCTACAGGACCAGGGGGTGCTCCATTCTATGAATACCCTCTGCCTCAATCGGGGTGGGAAGATTCGGTTCCTGTCATCCTTTGGGATGATACACCGTTCGACCACCCACCCACATCAGCCGGATCTTCGGGAGACGATGAGAGTGTAGTATGCGAGGTCGTTGTACCAGAACCAACTACAGCGTCACTGCTTCTCTTGGCTGGTAGCACTTTCTTGTTCCGCAGACGTCGGTGATTCTATCACCGTACAACGCATCAGGCATAGTCTCACACAAGGACTATGCCTGATTTTTATTATAGCGAATGGACTGATTCTGAAAACTACAAAATAGGTTGTCGTGGCTTCTTGAGTTTGCCACCGAACCATACGAGTGGAAATGCGGTCACCGCGAGAGCTATGGGATACCAGTGCTGTGACAGATCCCAACCGACAACAACGCCAGCAATACCTCCGATCGTCCCGAGGACTCCCAGTGCCACAACATGACGCATCGGGTAATTCGGCGCAAGACGAGCAGTCACATAACCTCCAACTACGGCATAGATGCTCCTATAGATGAATGCCAGTACAAGCATCCATGTCACAAAAAGCCCCACCTCCGTTGGTGCGGGAAAAATACCGAGCATTTCCAGTATCGTGTCGGTGCCAATGGAAAGGAATGCCACTGCAGCGAATCCTGCGAGCACTGCACCAATGCTTTTGAAGATGTTTTTCATATATGTGTATTATACTATACTGCTTCAATATATAGCGTGTTAAGATAATTATATATGAACTCAATACCAAAAAATACAATCTGTCTGTGGTTCGATAAAGATGCGTTCGATGCAGCGACCTTCTATGCAGCCACGTTCCCAGATAGCGCAGTAGGTGCCGTTTACCATGCGCCCTCTGACTTCCCCAGTGGTAAGAAAGGTGATGTGCTCACCGTAGAATTCACCGTCTGCGGGATTCCGTGTATCGGCCTGAATGGTGGTCCAACCTTCAAACAGAGTGAGGCGTTTTCCTTTCAGATCGCGACGGACGACCAGGAAGAAACAGATCGTTATTGGAACGCGATCGTCAACAATGGCGGAAAGGAAAGCGAGTGCGGGTGGTGCAAAGATCGCTGGGGACTATCTTGGCAGATCACACCACGCACACTGAGTGAAGCTTTTGCGGCTGGCGGTGACGAAGCAAAGCGTGCTTTCGAAGCGATGATGACTATGGGAAAGATCGATGTTGCGGCTATTGATGCGGCGAGACGAGGTTGAGGCATACTATTTCTCACCATGCGATTAGGGGCCGTAATCACATTACCAGAAGATGCTTATTAGAAATTAGCTTCCAGTTCTTTATATAGATTACCTTTAATAGCCAGCTCCATGATCCGTATTTCGCTTGTAATAAAATGATTAGCTCGATCTGAATGCTGGTTGTAATACATATCCTCTACCCATGCACTCATAGCCATTTTAGCAATTCTCATGTGTATACCTCTCATTAATTCTTCTGCACCTATTGAGCACATCGTTCGATACCCTTTCAAAAACTCTTTCATTGCACGCAAATTCTGATTTAGATCTGTACTCTGCTGAAAACAAATATAGAAAATGGCGCGTGCTACCTCATAGGATCGAGGAGCAAATTCGGTCTTTTCCCAATCACATATGCCGATTATTTTTCTACTAGCAGAATCAATCATTATATTCCCCGTCTGATAGTCTCCATGAGTTATCGTGTCATTTGGTAGAAATATGGAATCAATGTGCTGTAACACGTCAAGCTTAAAATCGATGTATTCCAGCATCAAACCATCGGTCTCATTAGGACTGGTTTTGTCTAAAATCAATTTTCTGAAGTTCCCAAGTCGGTCACTAATAATTTCGGGTGAAGGCCTGCCGAATTCCTTGATCTTCAAAGAGATTGGAGGGTGTTCCTTGCCGACTATATGTATCTTTCCCAACATTGCACCCATGTTTAGATAATCCTCCAAAGAGTAAGCATGACTCCTATCGCTTTCTACATACTCATAGAGAGTATACAGTTCATGATCTCCTGCTACACAAATCTCACCTTGAAGCGTCGTTCGCATTGCAATGGCGGGAATCCCCTTCAATTTCATCCACGATTCAATCCCATAAATTTCAGGAATTTTGGTTCGGGATTTCTCTCTTACTGATTTAACAAAATATCTGCCAGAATCTGTGGTGATTATATAATTTTCATTAAGTACCCCTTCTGCCACAACATCAATTGAAGTATACGTGCCTAAGCCGTATTGCTCACACACGCGTTTTATATCATCGGGTGAGATCATATGTTTTGGATTGATACTAAAATTGTAACAAACTTATGTGCTGGCGTCTTTGAGCAAGAGCCGTAGTCGGTCAAGCCCAGTAAGGTTATCTTTAACACTTTTATCTTACCATTTCGACGGTCTTTGAGCACTCTATTTTAGTCGCTTAATTTTTCTACAAAATAACCAACTCGCAGCTTGTTTAGACTTAGTAATTCTTTTCTAAACATTTGTATATGAACATTCAAATATTTTTTATCATTTGAAAATACAGACTTTGTTGCATTGAGATACTGACCAAAGTTCACTATTTGTACTAGGCTCGTGTTCTCATTCTCAATGATCCCTCCTTTCCTCTTTGATCTACAAAAAAATATGGCACGTGTCGGTGAGATCGGCATCATAATCCAGAGATCGTCTTTGTCTATATCCCACCACGCTGGATATTGCAGTATTTCACTTCGGTGGAAATCTAAAAGTACAACCGGGTTGTCGGAGATGACAAATCTGTCGTCCATAGTTGCTGGCACGTCAATGATGTGGAAGTTTCTTCTGAAGATCTTTTCAGCAATATGAGTGGCGATCTGATTAGATAATGAGCCAATGTGGTTTTTTGCACCAGCTATTTTAAGATTGGATTTGTGTTTTAGAAGATCGTCTATCGTTGCACCCAAACCGTTGAGGACAATCTTTTTGTTCATCGATTCGTGAGTTCCTAGATCATCAATAATCAACCCTTTGTTTTCAAAGCAGAAAATCAAATACCTTTCTATTGCCGAATGAAATGCTGGGACTCGGGTAAGTTGAAAAGCAACAAACACAGCAAGTGTGGATTCCTCTAAGTAAGTTAGTTTAGGTTCTCCAGAAACAGTATTCAGATACTTGATGACCTGATTCCCGAAGTATTCAAGGTTCTCTGCAAATACTTTCTTCTCTATAAAATCAGATTGTTTACCGTCTTTATCCTTGAACAAATAGAAGTCCTTTGCGGAAGCAACACCATTTATGCTTGTTTTCTCTATTTTGGGATTCTCAAAACTAAACTCCCACGCTTGACCCTTGTCAGTGCCACTGTCCGCTATTCTAAACCGACGCAATATAAGCTGAGGTACATAGTGGTGTTCCTTATCTGTTTCGTTCGTATTAACGTACTCACCAAAATTTTCAAACAATCCCATCAAGAAAAAAAGAGTTTTTGCCGACCAACGACTTTTACCCAGTCTGTATTTGAACGCGAGCAGGGTTATCTTACGTCCGATTTTAGCAAGATATTTTTTCATCTTTAAGTGTTTTGTTGTGTCCGCAGGCGAATGCAAAAAAGATACCTTCGGAAGTGTTCTTCGTTTCCATTACCATAAGGGCTGTGCCACAGAATGGGCAAGCATCATCGACCAAACTATTTAACTCCTTTGCTTCTGTAGTCTGATCGCCTGATTCTTTTGTTAGTTTTTCTTTGACGAGAACAATCATCTGGTCTTTCCACTCCTGCATATTCTTTACAAGTTTGTGATCCACATTTTCGACAATGCCCTCTTTCGTCAAAACTTTGTAACTTGGATCAAGTGTCTTGCGTGTTCTTCGCTCGTGTCCAAAATATGATGAAAGTAGTTCGTTGTGTGTGAGCACCATAAAATCACCGATATACGAGCCGACACTCATTGCACTCTCGCTTATTTTTTGAGTTATCTTTTCGACTCCCTTTTGATCCCATTTTCTCCAGTCATGGTTATGCTTGCTGGTGTATGACGATAGTTCACTGATAAGGCTGTGTATAAGACGTTTTTGATTCTCTATTTCTTTATTCAAAACGTTTTTAGCAGGCAGGATAGGTTCTAGTGCCGCCTCCCAGTCCTCTGTGATGTACATAAACTGTAAAAACTTTTCAGAAAACTTTGAGTAATGGCTGTACAGTTCTTGTGTGTACGCCGTCCATTTTTGTTCACCTTCAAAAACACACTCCTGCTCGTTGTATGGCAACCACATATCTTTGTACTGTTTTTTCAGTCCAAGTTTAAAAGGAATCATACTAGATTCCATCAAGATAAAAGGTGGACTGCTATGAGCATTTAGCTTACTGATCGCGTCTTGAGCTTCTTTGTGTATCTGAACAAACTGTTTGTAGATTTCGTATCTGACCTGAATCTTATGTTGCTGTTTAGTACCCCATTGCTGTATCAAGAGTGCAAAAATCCAACCGATAATAGCAAGAAGGATAGTAACGGTTAAAGTTAGCGTATCAATATTTTCTGAAAGAGTCTTAATATTTTCTATTAATAGATTTGTCATTTTATTGTTTTCGAACTAGATATCTTTGAGCTAGCTCTTATTTGCTGGGGGACTTGGATTCGAACCAAGATACTGGGCTTCAAAGGCCCATGTCCTACCATTAGACGATCCCCCAAGGGTGCACGCACAATACTACTGACAAATCCTGACTGTCGCAAGCTCGAGCGGCAAGACCTCGATCGTTGCTCTACGAATACCGTCAGCTGCCTCGAGGAGTGCTGCGAGCATGCCAGCAGTAACCGCCTTCTTCCCCGCTTGCGCCTCGATGAACGCCCAGTCGTCATCGGACACCCGCTCTTGGATTGACGACTTCGAGGACGCAGAGTGCTGGAGCAGAAGGATGAACCTCATCTTCTCCAAGACCAGTGTCGAGAAGATGGCCATGGAAATACCAGACTTCTCAGCTTCACTGAGGGCCGCGAGCGCCTGATCGGCATTCTTGGAGACGATATTCTCGACGAAGGCATTGACGAGCGAGGCCCGAGGAGCGCCCGTGATAGCCTCTACCTCAGTACGAGTCAGCTTCTTGTCCGACGATGATGAGATCACCTTCTCGAGCATACCCAGCGCATCACGGAATGATCCATCACCGAGAAGTGCAATCAGGTCAGAGGCGCCAGCATCCAGGTCGTATCCCTCTTTCTTGGCGATAGCGGCGACTTGCTTGCGGATGACTTCCCTTCCTGGCGTACGAAAGACGAATGTCTGACAGCGTGAGACGATAGTATCGGGAACCTTGTCGAGCTCAGTGGTCGCAAGAATGAAGATGACATGCTTAGGTGGCTCCTCAAGTGTCTTAAGGAGTGCATTCCACGCATCCTTGGAGAGCATGTGGACCTCGTCGATGATGTAAACCTTGAAGGGCGATGTGAACGGCAGGACCGAGACATGCTCACGAAGCTCGCGGATATCATCGATACCACGATTTGAGGCGGCGTCGATCTCATAGACATCCTCATCGGCGGTTTTCAATTCTCGGGCAAGAATGCGAGCGACGCTGGTCTTACCGGTGCCACGAGTACCCGAAAAGAGATATGCGTGGGCTGGGCGGTCATTGCCCACACTCTCACGAAGAGCGGTAACTATCTGCTCCTGGCCAATAACTTCGGACCATTTTGCAGGGCGATATGTACGGTAGAGGACGGGCATAGGGGTAGTTTACAGCCAAACCGGGAAATTGAAAACCCGCCAGAGGCTGAATGGCGGGTGAAAATCTTTCCATCTTACGGAGATGAGAGATTTGGTTAAGGATGAAGCATCGTCAGCTTGTACGTCGGTTCTCGATGCTATGAGTCGCGCCTTCGATCAACCGGGTCTGATGGTGAGGGGAGTTGCAATCGGAGAGCCGCGAGCGGCGCCGATCGCAAAACCGTAAGTATTTCCTTCCATAGGTAGTCCTTCAGTGTTGCGGCGTTGTGTCTTATCGACATGTTGCTCCATACGACTGGGTCCCCGGAGACAGGAGAGGTGCAAAAAGCCTTCTCATCGACCGATGCGTTCTTGAAGAGCTGATTGCGGATTCAGTCAAAATACTAGCATGGCCTCAAAGAAAATCAACTATCCTTGGAGATACTCATCCACTATCTTCTTAACCTCCCTGTAACCACTCGTCTCCATGAGCTTCACGCGAAGTTCCTTTGCTCCATCCCAACCAGAAACATATGCCTTGAAATGCTTCTTCATTACAGCGAAGTTCTTGAGATGCTTGGCACCACAATATGTCTTATCGAACAATTTTGCATGCTCAAGCATGATCGCCAGACGCTCCTCGGGTGTTTTTGGCCTGGAGAACTTGGCTTTTGCGCCCAACTTCCTGATCGCCTCTTTGTCCTCAAAAAGCCACGGCGTCCCAAATATTCCCCTGCCGATCATCACACCGTCGCACCCGTACTTTGCACACTTCTCATGTGCCTCAGCAACTGTCAGCACATCACCATTGCCAATAATATGGGTCCGCTCGCCGGGAGGGATGCCAGCTTGTACCTCATCACGCAACTTCACGATCTCAGGCATGAGTTCCCAATGCGCCGGCACATCTGACATCTCCTTGCGTGTGCGTAGATGGACGGTCAATGCAGGAAGTTTCTGCTCCAATAGTGTGCGCAGCCAATCCATCTCGACTCGATTGTAGCCAATGCGGGTCTTGACCGAGACCGGGAGACCGCAATCACGAGCGGCATTCAACACCTCAAGTGCCTTCTTGGGATCCCTGATGTGCGCCGCGCCACCACCCTGTTTCTCCACAGCACGATCAGGACACCCCATATTGATATCGATACCATCGAAACCGAGTTCTGCGCAGAGCTGTGCAGCAGCCTTCATCGCTTCTGGGTGTCCCGTGAAGAGCTGTGCCACAATCGGGCGTTCTTTCTTGGAAAACAGAAGATCATGCATGAGTCGTGCCTTGCCAGGAGAATTCAGACCATCAGCAGAAACGAACTCGTTCCACATGACATCAGGCATGCCATATTTTGCAATCATTGAGCGAAAAGCGAAGTCTGTCACATTTGCCATAGGCGCAAGTACGAAAAAAGGCTTAGGAAGTGCGTCCCAGAATGTGCCACCTTTTCTTGATTTTTGCACGGACGACTTCTTGACCATAGAGGCAAAGTCTACAACGAAAATCGATCCGCGTAAAGTTACTCTCTCACTTTCGCGAGGAGCTTGATCACATCAGCATCTCTATTGCCGCTACCAAGTACGATGATTGTATAGACATTCTTGTTCTTGCCGAGTGTGAAGAGTGCGACACTGGTACGATTGGCCTCAGTCGTATAGCCATTCTTGCCACCGATATAGTATGACCAGCTCAAAAAATGCGTCGGATTGACCCAGGTATGCGCACGCACGGTCTTGGTCTTGAGTGCCGTCATATCGATGATGCCGGGGTCATTTTTGCGGATCCAATCTATGATGAGCGTCAGATCATTTGCGCTCGAAACATTGTCAGGTGACAATCCCGATGGGTCTGCGAAGTAGGTGCGGTAGGCACCGATGGATTGCGCCCAATCATTCATAGCCTTGATGAACTTCTCGCGGCCATAGTCTTGGGCAAGCGCTTCGGCGGCATCATTGGAAGACACCATGAGCAACGGATACATGAGGTCAGAAGCCTTGAATGTCTCCCCCACCTTGAAGTACGCCGTATTGCCGTAGGTTGCCATGATCTCACGCGAAATAGTGACACGCTCGTCAGGATCGATGAACTCTCTGGCTATGACTGCAGTAGCAAGCTTGGTCAGAGAGGCGACGGGGAGCAATCGATCCGCATCATGCTCAATGGTCACATCACCCAAGGTGAGATTCTTCATGATGTACGACGTCGCAGTCACGCGATTGTCAGCGGCAAACGGCAAGGCCTGCGCAGCAGCATTGATGAGATCTTCTTCCTCACTCGCCGTATAGCGGATAGTACGCTTGCTACCTGATATAGATGTACCATCTATGGGTGAACTGATGGATGCTGCAACTGACGCCAGCGATATTCCTTCGAAGGCCGGAACGTGCGCACGGGCAAAGCGCCATCCATATGCGGCACCGTACGAGACGCCGATGCCAGCGACGATGGCGAGAAGACCTCCGATGATGATGGTGAAGAATTGTTTCATTTATTTGCCTTCTCTATAGAATACATTGGCACCATACCTCACGTCTATCGAGTCGAACTGAAGAGTCTCTCTTTTTGCACGAGCTTGGTCAACCATATGCTTCCAGAATGAGACAAGGTTGGCTGTCTGCTCTTCGAGGGAAGTAAGTGTATTGAAATAAATGACGACCGTGCTTGCGGCCGACGAAGCGGCGCCAACAGGAGGAGGATTGCGCGCATACAGCTCGTATTCCCTGTTTGCTTTGATCAGGATTGCATCGGACACGATCCCATTGGCGGAAGCTGTCGAATAGAGTTTCTCAAGTGCTTTGAACTCATCGCTCGAAGTTGCGCTCTTACCAACGACTGACTCTGTCGATGAAGCCTCAGATACGAGATCAGGAACATAGTAGCGATGATAGATATTGCCCGTGAATGAAGGTGCCTTCTTGAATATATACCCTCCACCATCGGCAAAATAACAGGAACCTGGATCTTCGAGAGAGAGGTCTGTGCCGTTGAAGTCTGGCAATGTCACGCAGACGAGGGCGGCAGGCTCTTTCTCGACAATAGAGATATTCAATGTATGAGCACCATCACGATCGATAGAAACACGCTCAACCGAGGCGAGCTGGTCTTTGATCTTGGCTACAATGGTGCGTTTTGGATATATGAGCGTATTGGCACGCGAAAAAATGCCCAAGTAACTGCCCTCCAAGGCACCGAGAGCCGAGGCACGAAGGGCGAGCTGTTCACTCTCTGCATCAATACCTGAGATGCGGACTGTCTCGATTGTGAGTGGACCAACACGAGAGAGCGCGGAAACAATATAGAGAAAACCCGCTACGAGAGCGATTCCGCCAAAAACACCCAGGAGCGTCCGTGCACGTCGCTTGGTGGTGAAGCTCTTGGACTGTCGTGATGCTCTGCGTGGAGGCATAGTTAGCCGATGACGCTCTTCCCCATATATTTCACGAGTGCATCGGGCACCTTGATCGTCCCATCAGCTTGCTGATAGTTCTCGATAAGTGAGACGAGGATACGCGGTGTCGGTATGGCGGTAGAGTTGAGAGAGTGAGCGTACTTCAGCTTGCCATCGGCGTCCTTGTAACGGATATTCAGTCGGCGTGTCTGGAAATCGTGGAAATATGAAGCGGAAGAAATCTCTCGATACGTACCTTCCTTAGGGACCCAGAGTTCGATGTCATATTTCTTGACCTGTCCCAGACCAAGATCGCCTCCACAATTGATGACGGTATGGTACGGAATACCAAGTGACTCAATGAAAGTCTCGGTATTACGATTGAGCTCCTCATGATACTTGACTGAGGTTTCGTGATTGGCTTCACACAGGATGAGCTGTTCAAACTTGTAAAATTCATGGACACGGATGAGACCATTGGTATCTTTGCCATGTGCTCCAGCCTCACGGCGGTAGCATGGTGAAAATCCGAGGTAACGCTTCGGTAGATCTCCGAGTGCCAGCGTCTCCTCTGCGTACATACCCATGAGTGGAACTTCGGCAGTGCCTGCGAGCGCATCACCATCCTGAGTCATATAGAAATCCTCGATGTCACCCGGGAGATGCGCAGTGCCGTACAGATTGATCTTGCGTACGATAGTCGGAGGCATGACTGGCACGAAGTCCTTGGAACCGAAAAATTCGAGGGCGTAGTTCCAGATAGCGAAGCAAAGGCGTACACCATCACCGGTCAGATAGTACCCACGGAATCCGTGAACCTTGGATCCGCGCTCGAAGTCGACCATGCCGAGCTTGGTCATAAGCTCTACATGATCCTTGGGCTCAAATGCGAATGTCGGCTTGTCGCCCCACACCTTGATCTCCTTGTTGTCTGCATCAGTGTCGCCATCGGGTACAGACATATCAGGCACATTGGGGACGCGGAGCATGAGGCTCTGCCAATCGGTCATGATCTGCTTAAGCTCGGCTTCGTCTGCTTCCATGGCTGTTTTGACCTCTTTCATGGCAGCGATAAGTTTGGCACGCTCCTCTGGATTTTGTGCGCTTGCGATACCTGCGTTGGCAGCATTCTGCTCTGCGCGGCGCGTCTCAACGCTGGAGAGTACGGTACGGCGGCGGTCATCGAGGGCAATAAGCTCAGCGACATCAAATTTGACGTGCTTCTTCTTGGTGGCAAGCTCGATGATATCCTTGTTTTCGCGGATGAATTTGATGTCTAGCATGCGAATAGTGTATCATATTGATATCTTTTTTTGAATTTCTCCGGTTTCTGCGTGTGACTACCCTATTATCAATATAAGTTTAAATCTCAGCGGGATGTGACATGTGTTTTTTGTGTGGTTATGTCGTGTTTGTACACTACACATCAGTGAACCGTTCCGCATAACCACACAAAAAACACATGTCACATCCCGCTACGGTAACATCTTAAAATCATGAACATACAAAAGATCAAAAGGAGAGACTACCCTTTCCTTCTAAAACAAATCCGTCAGTTGACTCCAGATATGGACATTATCGGCACTATGCCGCCTGACGAATACAAATTCCTGTGTATCGTTGGATCACGAACCTACAGCACATATGGCAAAGATGCTTGTAAGAAACTTATTCTTGGACTGCGAGGATACCCAATAGTTATAGTATCAGGCTTAGCCGTGGGTATAGATTCTATTGCCCACGAAGCTGCTCTCGAAGCGGGACTAAAGACGATATCATTTCCTGGATCAGGTTTGGATCCTTCAGTTCTATATCCATCTTCCAAGAGATACCTCGCTGAACAGATAATAAAAAGTGGTGGGGCGCTGATCTCACGTTTCAATCAACTGCAGAAATCAGATATCTGGACATTCCCTTCTCGCAACCGCCTCATGGCTGGCATATCCCACGCCACTCTCGTTATTGAAGGTCGGCATGGATCAGGAACATTGGGTACTGCAAAATATGCAGAGGAATTCAACCGTGATGTACTCGCCGTACCCGGTCCCATCGATTCCGAACTGTCATACGGCCCTCACATGCTCATCAGGCGAGGCGCAACTCCTATCACATCATCAGAAGATATTTTGGAGGCACTCGGGTTCACCGATACAACGAGATATGATGACGAAAAGAGAGTTCCGAAGAAACATTCACGAAGTAACAGAAGCACACAACTAACCATTAACCTCGACCAGATATCACTATCCCCTGACGAGAAAGCAATCTGCACCCTCATCAAAGATGAAAGCCTCTCTGCAACTGAACTCATAGAGAAAACTTCCTTACCCGTATCGCTCTTCAACATCACCGTGACAGAACTAGAGATGAAAGGGTTCGTGAGCGAAGAGGGTGGAAGATACAGGATGATAAGGTAACCATTTTTATATCCTGAGTTTTGACTTTGCATTTCAATGCTGTAATACTTAGCTTCAATGAAGCTCGTCATAGTCGAGTCACCGTCAAAATCAAAGACTATCACCAAATATCTCGGTGATGGTTTCGTAGTGCGTGCATCCGTTGGTCACGTACGCGACCTCCCCAAGTCCAGCAAGAAAGCTATAGATATAGAAGGAGGATTCATTCCCCACTATGAAGTCGTCGCCAAGAAAGAGGCGGTCATTGCCGATATCGCCATTCAAGCCCAGAAAGCTGACGAGATCATCCTCGCTTCCGACCCGGACCGCGAAGGTGAAGCTATCGCCTGGCATGTTGCAGAAGTATTGCGCGACCGTCTCGGCGCCTCCGTCAACAAAAAGCTCAAGCGCATCACCTTCCACGAGATCACCAAGGAGGCCATCCTCGATGCACTCGCCCACCCGCGCGAGATTGATGAGAATCTCAAAGAGGCTCAGGAAGCCCGTCGCGTCCTCGACCGTATCGTAGGTTACGACCTCTCGGGTCTCATCTGGAAAAAAGTCCGCTACGGACTCTCCGCTGGCCGCGTACAATCCCCCGCACTCCGCATAATAGTAGAGCGCGAACGCGAGATCAAAGCATTCATCCCCGAGACATACTGGGCTCTCGCCGGACAATTCAAAACCCCGAAGAACGAGATCCTCCACCTCATTTGCTCCAAGGAACCCCGTGATAAGAAAGAGGTCGACACTATTCTCGCCACAGCCAAAAAGGAAGACTGGAAAATCATAGATGTTGAGGAGTCCGAACAGAAGAGGTCTCCTCGCGCCCCTTTCATCACCTCCACCCTCCAACAGGCAGCTAGCTCGCGTCTCGGCTTCTCCCCATCACGCACCATGGGTATCGCGCAGAAACTCTATGAGTCTGGAGCGATCACCTACATGCGTACCGACTCCACCAACCTGGGCCAACAAGCACTCGATCAGATAGGCAGCATCATCAAGAAAGAGTATGGCGAAAAATATATCTCATTCAGGAAGTATTCGGCCAAGAGCAAAAATGCCCAAGAAGCCCACGAGGCAGTGCGTCCAACTCATTTCGACAAACAGAACGCCGGCCACAACGACGAGCAGAAGAGACTCTATCGCCTGATCTGGCAGAGAGCAGTGGCATCGCAGATGGCGGACGCCCAGCTGGCTCGTACCAAAATCATCGCCAATGTCAGTAGCGACAGCATTCCTGACTTCGAGGCTACCGGATCACGCATCCTCTTCGATGGCTGGCTCAAGGCCGATCCCGAGTCAAATGGTGAAGAAGTCACCCTGCCAAAATGTGCTCGTGATGAGAAGCTCGACCTGATCTCCGTCGATTCACAGGAGAAGCAGACTCTGCCACCTCCACGCTACACCGAAGCAGGCCTCATCAAAGAGCTTGAGAAGCGTGGCATCGGACGCCCATCGACATATGCTTCGATCTGCAAGACCATCGAGGACCGCGGGTATGTCGAGAAGGAGGGTCGTGCACTCAAACCTACCGATACCGGCGAGGTTGTTTCGTCATTCCTGGAAGAATACTTCCCTACCTACATCGGCGACACCTTCACCGCAGAGATGGAGGACAAGCTCGACGGCATCGCCAACGGCACACACAAATATCTCGCCACTCTCAAAGAATTCTACGGACCATTCCACAAAGAAGTACTCTCCAAGGAGAAGGTCGCCAAAGCCACCGACCTCGGCGCTGCAGATCCAAAATTTATATGTCCAAAATGTGGTACCACTCCTCTCGGAATCAAACTGGGTAGAAATGGCAAGTTCCTCTCCTGTACCCGCTACCCCGACTGCGATGGAGCCCTCACTCTCGAAGGTGTCGAATTCAAAAAAGATGAGCCGATCGGTACTGATCCAGCGACAGGACTCCCTATCTTCGTCTTGAATGGCCGCTTCGGTCCGTATGTTCAACTCGGTGTGAAGCCACCAAAGATCAAGAAAGTTCGCGTAAAGAAGCCAAAGAAACCCAAAGTCAAAAAATCAAAGAAAGGAGAGCCTGTCGAAGTGACCCCGACCGAAATCTCAGCCACTGAGTCACCTACTGAACAAGTGCCCGCGCTAGAAGCCCTCGTCATTCCTGCGGTACCTGTGGTAAAGCCGCGCATGGCATCCATCCCCAAGACCATGGACCCATCCAAGGTCACCGTCGCAGATGCACTCAAGTATCTCAGTTTGCCACGCAGCCTCGGTATCGATCCGAAGACCGGCTTTGATGTGATCGCCTCAAATGGACGCTTCGGTCCGTATGTTGTCACCAATGGCAACTTCCGATCTATCAAGATCCCTGACGATGTCTACGAGATCACCCTCGCCCGAGCACTCGAACTCCTTGCCATCGAGAAAAAGCCGCGCGGATTCCAAAAGAAGAAAAAGGCTGAATAGAGAGATACTTGACTTTTCCTGAAATAAAGAGTATGGTTTTCTTAACGGAAAGCCGTTCTTTGAACACACATTTCGGATTGTCTATGAAAAATACGATACTCGTCGTCGGTGGTGCCCAAACTCGTGCACTGATAGTGAGCATGCTGCACCAACTCAAGTACCTCGCCACAGAAGAAGCTCAGCACGGCCAACAAGCCCTGCTCAAGATCAAACAGTGCGCGACGGCCGGAGACCCAGTACAGGTCATTATCAGTGAATTCAATATGCCTGTGCTGAATGGGGCCGGCATCATCAACCAACTGAAGGTTCAGCAGTATGATATCCCGGTCATCTTCCTTTCGGGATCTACAAGCGAGAGTCGAGAACAAAGCTCAACTCCGCCCGTAATGCTCGACTTCAGCCCTCACCTCCTCCAACAATACTCTGATGGGAGCGTCCGCTATACCGAGCTCGACGCCATGCTCCAGAAAATTCTGGGGCTCGTCGAAGCTTGAAAAAGGCAATCCATCTGACACCATCTCTCGACCGCTCTCATCAAGGGCGGTTTTTTATTACAAAAAAGCCGCATACCTGCGGCTTGAACCACTATCTATCAAGGGGCAATGAGAGCGATGATCTCGTCCGTCTTCCGGTAGAGATCTTCGAGTGACCCGTCATTCATGATGCGAAGTTCAGCAGATGCCATGAGAGCATTCACATTGTGAGTGGTCGGATCGCTACCAGCCGCTTCCTTCTTGTCGAGTGCCACGAACTCGGCGAAGCTCTTGCTCTCACCGGGACGTGCCCGGCGAAGCGCATGCCTGTAGCGCACCTCAACAGAGGCGTCCACAGATATGATGATGCCACCCGCCGACTTGACGCATTCCCCTTCTGCGACAACTCTCAGGCCACCAAGAACGAGCTGAGTCGTGCGCACATGAGCCTCGAGGATCTGTCTCGTAGGAAAATCAGGTCCCAACTCCCTACGAAGCTCCGTCGAGCGCCTGTTGAGATTTTCTGCGCTCAAATCCCCCAGACCATTCCGAGTGATGTGCTCGCGAATATAGTCACTCGTGGACACGAAGGTGAATCCGTAATACTCGGCCAAATAGGCACACACGGTATCTTTGCCTCCGCCACCCAGACCGACGACCCCAATCACGAGACGCTTGGATGCAGTGTTCATGCGATGATATATGGTGAACTGTCTGCAGACACAGTACCAGAAGAGTTCTATTTCCGCAAAAAGTGCTAGCTTGCATATAAAAAAGGCGGAACCAATGGTTCCGCCTTCAGAGATTGATGTATCAACCGTTACGCGAGATGCGCGAGGTGATCCCATCCAAGAGCTCCTTCACATACTGGACGCAGGGGGCGAACGTGAGCTGATCGGCGATGAGCGAACAATTGACCGGACCATACGACCGCAACGAATCTTCGACAGCACGCCTCTTCTCGGGATTATCAGGCTCTGCCGCGAACTCGACGAATGCGGTTGATTTAAAAAAGGCATGCGATGCCTCCTCTGCCAATGCGGTGGTTGATGCGTTCATGAGATGCTCCGGGGAAAGTATACCCCAGATTGACAGGATGTGCACATATGCGATGATTGTCTGCGGAGCACTCCTGAATGCGAACATGTGCACGCCATGAAAAGCTCTTTACGTGCTATCCAGACTTCCGGTCTCCTGACCTTCGAGGAGACACTGCTTGGCTGTAGGGTGGGAAAAGACAGCCATATGGGGTATTATCGCATCCCCTGCGCATCTGGAAAGGTCCGCACCAGCCTAACGGAAGATTGTAGGTGCGCGACGCGACGATTCGGTGCCAGTACTCGCGCCGTACGTCAAAAACCAAAAAATCATTCCGGCTGCCCAGGAGCAGCCGGATTTCTTTTTTATATAGAGACTTATTTTACAGCGAAAAATTCTTGAGCGAATAAATCTCCTCATTTTCCTCCTTGGCAGTATCAGCAGGTGCGCGATCATCTATCGGAGCCGTATCCGTGGATGGAGTCTCTTGAGCTGACACCTCTGATGAAGATGCGGGCGAAGCTGTTGCGGCAGATCTCTGTGCATTGAGCTTCTCGAGCAGTGTTCTCAGATCATCGGGTGAGAAGAAATCTATCGTAACGGTACCACCTTCTTTGGTCTTCTCAATCCTGACACGGGTTCCAAGTGACTCGGTGAAATTCTTCTCCATCTCGATCATTGCTGGATCAAGGTACTTGCCCTTATTGCGAATACGCTCAGTTGCAACACGACGAGAGAGTGACTCTGCTTCGCGGACCGTGAGCTTCTTGGACATGATCTCCTTGAAGAGAACGATCTGTTCCTCGGGACGATCGGTGAGCATGAGAAGTGGACGAGTGTGACCTTCAGAGATCTTGCCTTCCTCGAGCGCGGTGATCATATCATCAGGGAGTGCGAGGATGCGCATCGAGTTGGAGACATACTCGCGACTCTTGCCCACCTTCTCGGCGATCTGAGCCTGCTTGAGACCGAACTCTTTGGCGAGACGTTCGAAGGAACGAGCACGGTCAACAGGGTTGAGGTCCTCACGCTGAAGATTTTCGATGATGGCCATCTCGAGCTTGAGCTGGCTGTCATCCTCACCACTCCTGATGAGTGCGGGTACCTGGGCGAGTCCGGCGAGCTTGGAGGCACGCAGACGACGCTCTCCTGAGACGAGCTCATATTCGACGGTCATACCTCCGCCATCATGGAAGACTTCTTTGCGAGTCACCACGAGCGGCTGGAGGACGCCATACATGCGGATAGACTCTGAGAGACTCTTGAGTGCATCCTGGTCAAATTCGCGGCGCGGCTGGTAAGGATTGGGGGCAACCTTCTCGATCTCTATCCAGAAGATGGCATCGTTTACATAATTTGAAGACATGCTAGTATTTTAGCAGAGAAAGACGTCAATGAAAAATAAATCCACCAGTTGCCGAGTTGCCCGCCCTTTGCGTGAGCCCCCTCACAAATAACACTTTCAGTTCTTCCTGCCGCATCCGTGCGGCTTTTTAGTCCCCCAGAGAACTGCTCCGTTCATACGCTCACGGGTCGTGTTTGATTTCCCGCCGTTTTCGGGTAGACTATCCGATGAAAGCCGGGATGGCGGAATTGGTAGACGCACACGACTCAAAATCGTGCGGAGTAATC